>RRZT010604554.1_pt1 | contig 20574 bp, 14 predicted proteins | sample 2165551 | NCBI WGS metagenome assembly RRZT01 (sample SAMN10456910, study PRJNA506462) | wastewater metagenome | biome: wastewater; feature: sludge; material: wastewater sludge; isolation source: wastewater sludge with Escherichia coli K12::gfp cells carrying plasmid... | place: USA: Moscow, Idaho... | reverse complement strand
CGATATAGGTCACGTCCGCCATGTTCGGGTCGGTCATGATCGTGGCCGGATTCGAGTTGACCAGAATGACCTTGTAACCTTCCTCGCGCAGCGCCTTGCAGGCCTGGGCGCCGGAGTAATCGAACTCGCAGGCCTGGCCAATGATGATCGGGCCTGCGCCAATGATCAGGATGGATTTGATGTCTGTACGTTTCGGCATTGCTTAACCTTTACTTGCGCTCAGCCATCGCGGCGATGAACTTGTCGAAGAGATATGCCACATCGTGCGGGCCCGGGCTGGCTTCCGGGTGACCCTGGAAGCTGAAGGCAGGCTTGTCGGTCAGCGCGATGCCCTGCACGGTGCCGTCGAACAACGAGCGATGCGTCACGCGCACATTTGCAGGCAAGCTCGCCTCATCAACCTGGAAGCCGTGGTTCTGGCTCGTGATCATCACGCGCCGGCTGTCAAGATCCTGCACCGGATGGTTCGCGCCATGGTGGCCGAACTTCATCTTGCTGGTTTTGCCGCCCACAGCGAGGCCCAGCAACTGGTGCCCCAGGCAAATGCCGAACACCGGGATGTCCTTGGCGAGGAACGCCTGAATCGCGGCGACTGCGTAATCGCAAGGCTCGGGATCGCCCGGGCCGTTCGAGAGGAAAACGCCGTCCGGATTCATCGCCAACACTTCGCTGGCCGGGGTCTGCGCCGGAACGACGGTCAGATGGCAGCCGCGCTCGGCCAGCATGCGCAGGATGTTCTGCTTCACGCCGAAGTCGTAGGCAACAACCTTGAACTTCGGGTGGCTCTGCACCGGATAGCCAACACCCAGACGCCATTCGCGAATGTCCCACTCGTAGGACTTGTCGGTCGTCACGACCTTAGCGAGATCCTGGCCGGACATCGAACCGAAGGACTTGGCTTTTTCGACCGCAGCAGCCGTATCAATATTGTCGCCGGTCACGATGCAGCCGGGCTGGGCGCCCTTCTCGCGCAGGATGCGGGTCAGCTTGCGGGTGTCGATGTCGGCAATCGCGACGGTCTTGTTCGCAACCAGGTATTCCGACAGGCCCATCTCGCTCCGGAAGTTCGACGCGATCAGCGGCAGATCGCGGATGATCAGGCCAGCAGCAAACACACCGCGCGATTCGGCATCTTCCGAATTCACACCATAGTTGCCGATGTGCGGATAGGTCAGCGTGACGATCTGGCGGCAATACGACGGATCGGTGAGGATTTCCTGATAGCCGGTCAGGGAAGTATTGAACACCACTTCGCCGATGGTTTCACCATCCGCGCCAATGGAAGTACCATGGAACAGGGTGCCGTCGGCAAGTGCGAGAAGTGCTGGTTTGGACACTGGCGGCTCCTGGGCATTGCGCCCAAAATGTGATTTCCGGGGTGCGCATGTAGAAAAACGGGACAGTTTGCCCGATCCCGTTTTCATTGCGCAAAATTGGCTCAATTCTACCGGAAAACCCTGCCCCCATCAATCCGGCAAGACATGCCAGCCATCAGTACGATCAGATGATGATGCCGCCGCCCAGACACACCTCACGATCGTACAGCACCATCGACTGGCCCGGAGTAACTGCCCACTGCGGCTCGTCGAAGCGCAGTTCGCAACGCCCGTCGCCAAGATAGACCAGCTCGCACGCCGCGTCGGCCTGCCGATAACGGGTCTTGGCCGTGTAGCGCCCGGCCTTGGGCGCTTCGCCGAGCACCCAGCTCAGGTCCTGCGCGACGAGATTCGGCTTCAGCAGCAGCGGATGATCGTGCCCCTGCACGACGATCAGCTCATTCGTGTCCATTTTCTTGCCAGCGACGAACCACGGCTCGCCCGGGCCGCCGATATTCAAGCCCTGGCGCTGGCCGATCGTGTAGTACATCAGCCCCATGTGCTCGCCCATCACCCGGCCTTCCGGCGTGACCATCGGCCCCGGTGCTTTCGGCAGGTAGCGGTTCAAGAACTCGCGGAACGGTCGCTCGCCGATAAAGCAGATGCCGGTGCTGTCCTTCTTCTTTGCATTCGGCAAGCCGATCTGTTCGGCGATCCGGCGCACCTCGGGCTTGTCGATCTGTCCGAGCGGGAACTCCGCGTGCGACACCTGCTCCTGCGACAGCCGGTACAGGAAATAACTCTGATCCTTGTTGCGGTCATGGCCGCGCAGCAATTCGGTGCGCCCGTCGGCGCGCAGGCGGTTGTCGGCGTAGTGGCCGGTCGCCATCTTCACGCCGCCGAGTCTCATCGCATAATCGAGGAAGCACTTGAACTTGATTTCGCTGTTGCACAGGATGTCCGGGTTCGGCGTGCGCCCGGCCGAATATTCGGCAAGGAAGTAGCTGAAAACCCGGTCCTTGTATTCGGCGGCGAAGTTCACCAGCTCGATATCGATGCCGAGCAAGTCCGCGACCGCGATCGCATCCATGCTGTCTTCCTTGATCGAGCAATACTGGTCGGTATTGTCGTCCTCCCAGTTCTGCATGAACACGCCGACGACTTCGTAACCCTGCTGTTGCAGCAGGTACGCGGTCACCGACGAATCAACCCCGCCAGAAAGCCCTACGACAATCTTTTCAGCCACGGTCGTAATCCCGGATCAGGTCGAGCGGATAGCGTTTGCCCGCCAGATAGTCATCGATGCAGCCGAGCAGCAGCGGGCTGCGGTGCTGCTCGCGCCGCGCGACGATCTCGTCATAGGTCAGCCAGACCGGGCGTTCGATCCCCTCGTCAAGCTGATAGCCAACTTCCTCGCCGACCACCTCGGCTGCAAAGGCGAAACGCAGGTAAGTCATGTGCGCTCGCTCGGGCGGCGTCCAGTAATAGATACCGACCAATTCAGTCGGACGGATGTGATAGCCAGTTTCCTCGAGCCCTTCGCGCACGCACGCGGCAGCGATGGCCTCGTTCTGTTCGACATGGCCGGCCGGTTGGTTCAGCTTCAGCTCGCCATTGATGCGCTCTTCGACCAGCAAAAAACGGCCGTCGCGCTCGATCAGCGCTGCGACCGTGGTGTTCGGTTTAAACATGGGCGGGCCACTCCGGCAAAAGTCCGATTTTAACAGTTCGCCAGACCGGCTTCGACTGCACCACCAAACCGCCAGCCATCACCCATAAAAAAACAAATATAACTAATTGATTAATAACAATTTTTATATAAAATCATCACAACAACACGGAGATCTGGCTTCCCGCGCCGGCAATGGCCTTGGCCACAGCTTCGTCGCCGTAACCCATCCACTCGGCATGGACGAACTCGACATCGGTCATGCCGATGAAACCGAGCACCGTGCGCAAATAAGGAACCTGGGTATCGCCGGGCGTGCCCCAGCGGAAACCGCCGCGGGTCAGCGCGACATAGACCTTCTTGTCGGTCAACAGGCCCTCCGGGCCGTTTTCGGTATAGCGGAAAGTCACGCGGGCGCGGCAGATCGCGTCGATCCAGTTCTTCAACTGCGAGGTCACGCCGAAGTTGTACATTGGCGCGCCGAGCACCAGCACGTCGGCGGTCTGGACTTCGGCGATCAGTTCATCGTATTCGGCGACGCGCGCGGCCTGCGCTCCGGCGTCGGCGTTTCCGTCATCAGAGAAAGACCTGCTTGTGCGCGTGCTGCCCGAATGGCATCTGGAGCCGGTCAACATCTGGGCGGTCTATCCGGGCCGCCAGCTGTTGCCGGCCAAGGTGCGGATTTTTCTCGACCTGCTCGAGGCATGGCTGCGCCCCGGCGGCTGAATCCCACAGGATCGACTACTCGCTGATCACGGTCCGGTTGCGCCCGGACTGTTTGGCCCGGTACAAGGCCACGTCAGCCTCGCCAAACAGCTGGTCAAGATTGATATCGCGCGCGTTCAGCGCGGCGAGCCCCAGCGACACGGTGATACGCAATGTTTCGCCGTTCGGCGGAGTCATGACGGCCTGTTCGATCATTTCGCGCAGGCGTTCCGCCACCAGCATCGCATGCGCGGCATCGGTTTCGGTCAGCAGAACAGCGAACTCCTCGCCGCCGAGGCGCCCGACGATGTCCACCTCGCGCAGCATTTTCACGAAGATCCTGGACGCCCCCTGCAATACCAGATTACCGGCAGCATGCCCCCAGGTATCGTTGACCGATTTGAAGTGGTCGATGTCGATCATCAGCAGCGAAAGTGGTTTCTGGTAGCGTTTCGCCCGCGCCAGCTCGCGCTCGGCCTGCCCCATGAAATAACGCCGATTGAACAGCCCGGTCAAGTGATCCGTGCGCGCCTGTTCTTCGGCTTTTCCCCTGAGTTCTCGTTCGAGATCGATGGTTTTCAGCGACACGGCCAGCGCCAGCGCCGATTCGTGCGCCTTGCGCTGCAACTGGAGCGAACGCATGCCGAGGATCATGGCCATCAGGCCGCTGATAGCGAATCCATTGATGATCATGAGCATGGCGCCCCGCTGCCCGAAATCGGCAAACGTCCAGCCAAAGAAATTGAAAAACGAGATGGCGGCCAGCGCGACCAGCGCCAGATAGACACCCAGTACAAGCCGCCGGCTCGGAATTTGTTCCTCGCGCAGGGAAAACGCCACGACAGCGAAATAGCAACGATCCAAAAAAATCATCGACACGTTCATGGTCAGTGCCAGCCGTTCACAACCAAGAAGCAACGCGGCAAGCTGGAAAGGGAAGACCCACAGCAACAGGCCCATCCCGCGCTGCAACACCGGCGGCGGCGAATAGCTCAGCAGTAGCGACCGGCTAAACAGCCGGAACAAAAAAGCCATCGAGAAGGCAAGAATTGCGGAAGACCAGTGCGAGAATTCCGGCCAACCGGCCGGGGCCAGGTGCACGAAATAACCGGCGTTGGCCACCCCCCACAGCGTATAAAAGGCAAGATAAACGCCGAACAATCCAACGGTCGGGTTGCGGCCCAGCAATGCGTAGTCCTGGACCGCCCAGAGCAGAATCCCGACCATGACCGCGACGAACAGACCCATCAGCAGGTCGAACTGACGATCCTTGCCATCGGCTTCGAGCGGCGTCAGTGCCTCCACGTTCAGCAGCGAGGTGCTGCTGGTTTTCAGCCGCAGATAGAAGATCGCTTCCGGCTCCGCCACCTCGACGACAAATTCCAGCGCCGCAGCGATACGATCGCGCGGGTCGTCGGCATAGAGATCGCCGGTCACCCGCGTCGTCCAGCCCTGCGGGTTGCCGGGATCGGGCGAGTAAAGACGAATCTCGTCAAGAAAGGCCGGATGGATGCGCAGCACCACCTCGCGCCCCTTGGCGGGCGCGCGAACCTTCAGACGAAGCCAGTGCGCCGCATCGGTATAACCCTCGGACAGCGTGGTCCCGATCGGGATGAACTCGCGTTTTTCCACATCCTGAATTGTCAGCGTACCAGCCGCATCCTTCAGCATGGCGCGCGAAACCATCAGATCCCCGGCGCAAGCCGGCAACGCCAGAAGGAATCCGGCCATCAGGATCAGAATGACGGGAAAGCGCTTCATATCGCCCCTGAACGGGTGTGGTAAACCGGCCGATTCTACCCGACAAGTCTAGATTCCACACCTGCGCCCAACGCCAGAAATCCGGGCTAGCGCAGCTTGTTCGGCCCGCGCCGGCCGCGCTGCTTTGGCCGCCCCAGTGGCTTGGAAGGGCGTGGCGCGGATTGGGGCAACAACGCTTGCCACTCGGCTGGGTTGACTTCGCGCATCTGCCCCGGTTGCAGGCCATCGAGCGTCCAGCCGCCGATGCGGGCGCGGACAAGGCGCAGTGTCGGGAAGCCAATTTTCGCCGTCATGCGGCGCACCTGGCGGTTCTTGCCCTCACTGATCGTGATCTCGAGCCAGGTCGTCGGGATGCTCGCGCGATAGCGGATCGGCGGATTGCGCGGCCACAACCCGGCCGGCTCGTCGATCACGCGCGCTTGCGCCGGCTTCGTGGTGAAATCGCCGAGATCGACGCCGCGCCGCAGCGGTTCGAGCGCAGCAGCGTCGGGCGCGCCTTCGACCTGCACCCAGTAAGTTTTCGGCAGTTTGTACTTCGGATCGGCTATCCGCGCCTGCAGCGGGCCGTGATCGGTCAGCAGCAGCAAGCCTTCGGAATCGGTATCGAGCCGGCCTGCCGGATAGATGCCATGCTCGGCGATATGGTCGGCCAGACACTGATGCGGCGGCGACGGCGTGAATTGGCAAATCACGCCGTAAGGTTTGTTGAAAATAATCAGTCTGGGCATGGCAGATAGGTTTGTTGCGGACAAATTGAGTTCAGTAATAATGATAAACGATAGTCGGGGACTTCCGCGGAACGACAGGCGAATCCCTCCTCCAATGCCAGTCAGGTATCGGGAACGTGCATCGAACGGCTCGCGCTCCGCCTTCGGCCGGGCAATCGTCGCGCATATGTAAAAAAATGCAAAAATCGACGCAAATCAGTATGCGCCGAACCGAATTCGCGGCGGGCATCGCCGGATTTTACGGACAAAAAATAATATAACATTCTGATTAATAACGGTTTTTATAAAAAACCACCCCTCCGCCCGCTTAAAAACTTCCCATAGTGACAATCCCGTCGTCAACCGATATCGTGACAGCCGCGTTATGGCCTCCATGTGAACCGGAAGCCGCGACTCCGGAATAAGCCCCCGCCATTGCCCAAGGACCCTTCGATGCCCCTGCAAGCCGCCGACCGCCTCCGGACATTCCCGCTGACAGCGCTGGCGATATTCGCGCTGACCCTCGCCGCCTGGGGAGCGACGCTCGATGCGAGCGCACTGGAGCAGGGGTTTATGTTCTGGCGCAAACAAGGCGTGCTGCTGACCGGGCTTTGGGCCATCGCGCTGATGAGCCTGCTGCTGATCATGGCGACGCGCCCGCGCTGGCTCGAACAACGCCTTGGCGGGCTCGACCATCTTTACCACCAGCACAAGTGGTGCGGCATCAACGCCGGGATCGTCGTGCTGCTGCATTGGGCGCTCGAAAAATCGCCACACTGGCTGTCGAACCTCGGTCTGCTGACCCTTGACAGAAAACCGCACCAAGGTGGCACGGACATCCTGCGCGGCATCGCAGCCGAAGCCGGCGAGCTCGCGTTCTACGCGCTGGTGCTGCTGCTGATCGCAAGCCTGGTCAAAGCCCTGCCCTACCGGCGCTTCCGCCAGTTCCACAAGATCGGCGCGATCCTGTTCATCGCCGCCGCGTTCCACTCGGTCTGGCTGACGCCCGACTCGCTACGCTGGAGTCCGTACGGTCTGTTGACGCTGGTTGCCGCCATCGGCGGCAGCCTGGCCGCACTGTGGCTGCTGGCTGGCCAGGCGGGTCGCGCGCAACGCTTGCAAGGCGCCATCGCCGGACTGCGCCAACACCCGGACGGCGTTCTCGAACTGGACGTCGCGCTGCAGCAAGGATTGCCGAACTATCAGCCTGGCCAGTTCGCGCAGCTGACGCTGCACCCGGACGAAGGTTCGCATCCGTTCACGATCCTGCATTACGACGCTGCTACGCGCGTGGCTCGCTTCGCGATCAAAGCGCTCGGCGACTACACGCGCCGTTTGCCCGGACTGCTGCAGCCCGGCGACGCTGCGGTTGTCGAAGGCCCGTATGGTTGTTTCACCTCATCAGGCAAAGACCAGCCGGAACTCTGGATCGCCGGCGGAATCGGCATAGCGCCATTCATCGCCTGGCTCGAAGCACTCGCCGAACAAGGCCAAACGCGCGAACGGGCGCGGCTCTACTATTGCATCAGATACGCCGAAAACGCGATTTTCAGCGAGCGGTTGGCCGAGCTTTGCCGCCGGGCCGGCGTAGCCTTGATCCCGGTGATCAGCAGCCAGCACGGCCGCTTGAACCCTGACGACTTGCCTGTCGCCGCCGATACCCACGTCTGGTTCTGTGGCCCGGAAAAGATGCGCGACATGCTGAAACAGCGCCTGGCGTTCCCGGCGGGACAACTGCATTATGAACTCTTTGAATTCAGATAAAAAAATCATAATAATCAATATGTTACAAAAATACCCCCTATATGGAACCCTGTTCTCCCTGGTCGCAGCACTCAGCGGCTGCGCCGCAGTCGGGCCGGATTATCGGTCGCCCGAACCTGCGGCTCCGGCGCAGTGGCGAAATGCCACCCTGTGGAAAAACAGCGCGCAACTGCCGGATGCAGGCCGAAAAACCGACCCTGCGCGCTGGTGGCAAGCGTTCGACGATCTGCAACTCGACCGGCTGATCGAACTGGCGCTCGCGCAGAATCACGACCTGAAAAGCGCGGCAGCCAAGTTGCGCGAAGCGCGCGCGCGCGCCAATCTCGCCGACGCCGCGCTCTACCCGCAGCTTGACGCGAGTGCAGGCGCGCGCCGCAGCGAGAGCGGCGGCAACGGCAAGCCGAATTACTCGCACAGCGCCGGCTTCGACGCGAGCTGGGAGATCGACCTGTTCGGCGGCAATCGCCGCGCGACCGAAGCCGCCGCTGCAACGGCGCAAGCCAGCGAAGCCTCGCTGCGTGACGTCGAAGTCAGCCTCGTCGCCGAGGTCGCCAATGCCTACATTTCGCTGCGCACGCTCGAAGCGCGCCGCGCCGTCGCCGCCGGCAACCTCGCGAGCCAGCAGCAAACCCGCGATCTGACCCGCTGGCGCTGGCAGGCCGGACTCGTCAGCGAACTCGATTTCATCCAGTCAGACAGCACGCTCGCGCAGACCCGCGCCAAGCTGCCTGCGTTCGATAGCCAGATCGAAGAAGCACGCAACACGCTCGCGATCCTGCTCGGAATCCCGCCGGCAGGGCTGCCCGACCTGTCCGCTTCGGCCGGCCGGATTCCGGTCTATTCGGGCGTCGCAAACCTGCGCATCCCGCTCGACACGCTGCGCCAGCGTCCGGACTTGCGCACGGCCGAAAGAAAGCTCGCCGCGCAGACCGCGCAAGTCGGCGTCGCCACTGCCGCCCGCTATCCGTCGCTGAATCTGAGCGGATCGATCGGTTTCCAGGCCGACGACGCAGGCCGGCTGCTGCGCGCCGATTCGCTGCTCAATAGCCTGGCCGCAAACCTTGCCGCGCCGGTATTCGATGCTGGCAAGATCCGCGCCAATATCGCGATCCAGAATGCACTGCTCGACCAGGCGCTGGCGAGCTATGAAAAGACCGTGCTGCAGGCGCTCGCCGATGTCGAAAACGCGTTGATGGTGCTCACCAAGACCGCTGCTCGCGAAGCCGATCTGGAAGCGGCCAACGCCTCCGCGCAAAGCGCCGACCAGCTCGCGCGCCAGCGCTATGCGGCCGGACTGGCCGACCATCTCGCCGTGCTCGAAGCCGAACGCACGCTGCTGTCCGTGCAGGATTCGCTGAAAAGCGTCGAAGGCGAACGCGCCAGCGCGCTCGTACAACTCTACAAAGCCATGGGCGGCTCGCCGGCCACCGGAGAAAACGAAAAATGAAAACCCTGCTGAAAAAACTGCGCTGGCCGCTCGCTGCGCTCGCCACTCTGATCGTCGTTGCCTGGGGCGGGTTCGTCCTGTGGAACCGGCCAGCAAAAGACGCGCAGCAATACGCCGAACAGGCGCTGAAGCGCGGCGACCTCGCAGTCAACGTCACCGCCACCGGCACATTGCAGCCAACCAATACGGTCGAGGTCGGCAGCGAGCTTTCCGGAACGATCGCCAAGGTGTTCGTCGACTACAATGATACGGTCAAAAAGGGCCAGGTGCTCGCGGTGCTCGATACAAGCAAGCTGCTGCAGACAATCGACAAATCGCGCGCGGCGCTCGCCGCCAAGCGGGCCGCGGTCGCGCAAGTCCGCGCTACGCTGAAGGAAGCTGAAGTCACGCTTGCTCGCCAGGAAGAAGTCCACCGCGCATCGAACGGCAAAGTCCCGTCGGCGACTGAGCTTGACAGCTCGCGAGCAAAGGTCGAGCGAGCGCGCGCCGACCTCGACGCCGCGCAGGCCAGTGTCACCGAAGCAGCCGCGACCTTGAGCGCAAATGAAACCGATCTGTCCAAGGCGACGATCCGTTCGCCGACCGACGGCGTCGTACTGACGCGTTCGATCGAACCCGGCCAGACCGTCGCGGCATCGATGTCGACGCCGGTGCTGTTCACGCTCGCCGAAGACCTCGCCGCAATGGAGCTGATCGTGAGCGTTTCCGAAGCGGACGTCGGCCAGGTTCGGAACGGGCAAAAAGCACAGTTCAACGTCGATGCATTTCCTGGCAAGAATTACCCGGCGACGATCCGCCAGGTGCGCTTCGGCTCGAAAACCGTTGATAACGTGGTCAGCTACCAGACCGTGCTGACCGTGAAGAACCAGGATCTGTCGCTGCGCCCGGGTATGACCGCGAGCGCTGACATCCTCGTCCGCGAACGCAAGGATGTGCTGCTCGCGCCCAACACCGCGTTGCGCTTCAAACCGCAGGCCGCCCAGGCAAAATCGTCCGGCGGCGTGGTATCGATGCTGCTGCCACGCCCACCCGGCGGCCGGCAGCCGGCGAAGGCCACCGAATCGGGCCGCCGCCAGGCTTCGGCGCCGGATGAAGGCGGCCAGGCGCTGGCGCGCGCCACGCTCTGGGTCAAGACCGCCGAGGGCGGCATCAAATCGGTCAACGTGCTCGCCAGCGCCAGCGACGGCAAGTTCACCGAGATCCGCTCGCGCGAACTGAAGGCGGGCGACAGCGTGATCACCAGCATGGTGGCAAAAAACCATGAGTGAGAATCCGGACGTTCCGCTGATCGAACTCAGGCGGATCACGAAAACCTACGGCAGCGGCTCGGCCGCGTTCCAGGCGCTGCGCGGGGTCGATCTGGCGGTCAAAAGCGGCGAATTCGTCGCGGTCATGGGGCCGTCTGGATCGGGGAAATCGACCGCAATGAATCTGCTCGGTTGCCTCGATACGCCGACCAGCGGCGAATACCTGTTCCGCGGCGAGCATGTCGAGCTGATGAGCCGCGATCAGCGCGCGCTGCTGCGGCGCAACCAACTGGGTTTCGTCTTTCAGGGATTCAACCTGCTCGCGCGCACGTCGGCGCTCGAAAACGTCGAACTGCCGCTGCTGTACCGCGGCCTGCCGCGCGCTGAACGCCATGCGATGGCGCGCGAGGCGCTGGCCCGCGTCGGCCTTGCCGACCGCGAACGCAACACGCCGGCCGAGCTTTCCGGTGGCCAGCAACAGCGCGTCGCGATCGCGCGCGCGATCGTCACTTCGCCGTCGCTGCTGCTCGCCGACGAGCCGACCGGCAACCTCGATTCGGAGCGCAGCCGTGAAATCATGGAACTGCTGACCGCATTGAATACCGATCACGGCATCACGGTCCTGATGGTCACGCACGAGCATGACATGGCCGAATATGCCAACCGCATCGTGCGTTTCGTCGACGGGCTCGTCGCCAGCGACCAGTCGCAGGAGGCCGCGGCATGATCTGGAACGCGTTTCAACTCGCGCTGCGCGAAATTCGCAGAAACCTGATGCGCGCGTTTCTGACCGTACTCGGCATCGTGATCGGTGTCGGTGCGGTCGTCACGATGGTCACGCTCGGCAACGGCGCAACCACCTCGATCAAGAATCAGGTATCGAGCCTGGGCAGCAACCTGGTGATCGTCATGCCGGGCGCGCGCATGGGGCCGGGCGGCGGAGGCAATCCGGCGCCGAACTTCCAGGACAGCGATGCGACCGCGATCCGGGACAACGTCGGCGGCGTGCGCCTCGTCGCCCCCTCGACAAGCCGCACCCAGACCGTGCAATACCTGCAGGCGAACCTGAGCACGCGCATCACCGGAACGACCGCCGACTATCTCGAAGTCGGCAACTGGCAGATCGCCGACGGGCGCATCTTCAATGATTCCGAGGAGCGTTCGGCCAAACCGGTCTGCGTGATCGGCGAAACCGTGCGCAAGGAACTGTTCGGCGAAGGCGTCAATCCGCTCGGCGAGAAGCTGCGCATCCGGATGCTGAGCTGCGAGGTGATCGGCCTGCTGAAATCCAAGGGCCAGTCAGCGATGGGCCAGGATCAGGACGCGGTGATCCTGCTCCCGCTCAAGGTGTTCCAGCGCCGGCTCGCCGGACGCCAGAGCCAGCAGGGCGTCGGCAACATCAGCGTTTCGGTCGAGGATGGCGCGTCGAGCGATCAGGTGGTCGGCGACATCACGACGCTGATGCGCGAGCGGCGCAACATCAGCGCGAACGAAACCGACAATTTCAGCGTGATGGATACACGCCAGATCGCCGAAACCCTGTCGAGCACAACCCGCATCCTGACGGCACTGCTCGGCGCGGTCGCCGCAGTCAGCCTGCTCGTCGGCGGCATCGGCATCATGAACATCATGCTGGTGTCGGTCACCGAGCGCACGCGCGAAATCGGCACGCGGCTCGCGATCGGCGCGCTCGAGCGCGAAGTGCTGCTGCAGTTTCTGGTCGAGGCGGTCGTGCTGTCGGCTTTCGGCGGCTTGCTCGGTATCGCGCTCGCATTGGCCGCCTCTCTCGGTCTGGCAACGCTGCTGGGGTTGCCGTTCGAGTTCGACCTGCAGATCAACCTGTTGTCGTTCGGCGTCTCGGCGCTGATCGGCATCGTGTTCGGCTTCGTCCCGGCCCGGCGCGCGGCAAGGCTCGACCCGATCGAAGCATTGCGGCATGAATAAAGCCGCGAACCGGTGAGTGGTGAACGGTGAACGAGTTCAGCCGCCCACCAACCACCAAGAAAAGTCGTTATAAATCAATAATTTATAAAAATCAGTGCGGCAGAGCCAGATACAGCGCAAACGGCACGAAGATGATCGATGCGATGTTCGCGACGACGACGATCGCGGCGACCAGCGCCGGCTCCTGGTTATACCGTTCAGCCAAGATGTAATTCATCACCGCCGGCGGTAAGGCCGCATACAGCAGCAACACGCCTTGCACTTCCGGCGACATGGACAAAAGCTTGGTCAGCGGCCAGGCCACAGCCAGACCGGAGAGCGGGCACAGCGCCGCACCGACAATCCCGATGCTCCAGCGCTCGACCCTGAAACCGGCAAAGCCGACACCGAGCGAAAACAGGCCGAGCGGAATCGCGGCATCGCCGAGCAGCTTCGTGCTGCCCGCGAGCCAGTCCGGCAGCGACAGGCCGAGCAGACTCATCGCCACGCCGGCGACCATCGCCAGCAACATCGGTCCCTTGAGAATGCCGGCGATGTCGGCTTTTGGATCACAGATGCGAATGCCGATCGTGAAGTGAACGAGGCTGAAAATCATATACAGCGCAACGGCGGCCGGCAGCATGTGCTGACCGAAAGCCAGCAGGGTCAGCGGCAAGCCCATGTTCGCGGTATTTGTGAACATCATCGAGGGCACGAACGCGCGCGCGTTGTAACCGAATAGCCGTGACGCCCCCCATGCGACCCCCCCGGAACCAAGCACCACGAGCAGACCGGCCAAGATCAGCGGCAGATAATCGACAATGCGACAATCCTTCGACGCCATCGCGGTAAAGATCAGCAGCGGAAACAGCAGATCGGTGCTGAGACGGTTGATCCAGGTCATGTCCGGCCTGCAGCGCCGGCCGTAGAAAAACCCGATCGCGGAAACGATCAGAACCGGCGTGATGATGCCGACAATGCGCAGTATGAGTTCCATCCGGGGACCTTCTACAGGATTAGCTAATGCAGGCCGCATTGTCGCGCGCCGGTCAGCCCGGTAGCAAGGAACCGTTCACTATTACCGCAACGCCACTGCCAATATATCCGGACAGACTTCATGCTCTCGCAATAAATGCAACAAATTCCCATTCGCAAAAATATCGCGCGCAGAACACGCTGTGGGTATATTGTTAAATTTTCCGGGTTACGCTGCCCCCTGCGCGATCGCATCGGCGCTTCGGTAGCTGCGCCACGCGACATCAAGAAACGACAGGAGTGGTAAGCATGCAACAGCCACAGGGGCTTTACGCCCCCGCCAATGAGCACGACGCCTGTGGCGTCGGTTTCGTCGCCCACATCAAGGGCGGCAAGAGCCATGACATTGTCCGTAACGGCTTGAAAATTCTGGAAAACATCGACCACCGTGGCGCGGTCGGCGCTGATCCGCTGATGGGCGACGGCGCGGGCATCCTGATCCAGATTCCGGACGACCTGTACCGTGAGGAAATGGCCAAGGCCGGGGTCAAGCTGCCGCAAGCGGGTGAATATGGCGTCGGCATGATCTTCCTGCCGAAGGAAGCCGCCTCGCGCCTTGCCTGCGAGCAGGAAATCGAACGCGCCGTGCGCGCCGAAGGCCAGGTCCTGCTGGGCTGGCGCGATGTGCCGGTCGATCGCGACATGCCGATGTCGCCGACTGTCAAAGCCAAGGAACCGGTGATCCGCCAGATCTTCATCGGTCGCGGCCCGGACGTGATGGTCACGGAAGCCCTCGAACGCAAGTTGTACGTAATCCGCAAGACCGCAAGTCACGCAATCCAGAAGCTCAACCTCAAGCACGGCGCTGAGTACTATGTACCCTCAATGTCGGCGCGAACCGTCCTGTACAAGGGGCTGCTGCTCGCCAACCAGGTCGGCGTCTACTATCAGGATCTGGCCGACCCTCGCTGTATCTCCGCACTCGCGCTCGTCCACCAGCGTTTCTCGACCAACACCTTCCCGGAATGGCCGCTGGCCCATCCGTACCGCATGATCGCGCACAACGGCGAAATCAACACGGTCAAGGGCAACTTCAACTGGCTGCGCGCACGCGAAGGCGTGATGAAATCCGCAGTACTCGGCGACGATCTGAAAAAGCTCTACCCGCTGGTCTACGACGGCCAGTCCGACACCGCGACCTTCGACAACTGCATCGAACTCCTGACGATGGCCGGCTATCCGCTCGCGCAGGCCGCGATGATGATGATCCCGGAAGCGTGGGAACAGCACGAGCAGATGGACGAGAACCGTCGCGCATTCTACGAATATCATGCCGCGATGATGGAACCGTGGGACGGCCCGGCTGCGATCGCCTTCACCGACGGTCGCCAGATCGGCGCGACACTCGATCGCAACGGCTTGCGTCCAGCGCGCTATATCGTGACCGACGACGATATCGTCGTGATGGCCTCCGAAGCCGGCGTCCTGCCAATTCCCGAATCCAAGATCGTCAAGAAGTGGCGCCTGCAGCCGGGCAAAATGTTCCTGATCGACATGGAAGCCGGCCGCATCATCGACGACAAGGAACTCAAGGATGCGCTCGCCAACGCGAAGCCCTACCGCGAATGGATCAGCCGCATCCAGATCAAGCTCGACGAGGTCGATGGCCCTGAACCGAAGGACGAGGTACGCGCGAGCCTGCTCGACCGCCAGCAGGCTTTCGGCTACACGCAGGAAGACATCAAGTTCCTGCTGACGCCGATGGCCCAAAATGGCGAGGAAGCCATCGGTTCGATGGGCAACGATTCGCCGCTCGCGGTGATGTCGAACAAGCTCAAACCGCTGTACAGCTATTTCCGCCAGTTGTTTGCCCAGGTCACCAACCCGCCGATCGACCCGATCCGCGAGGCGCTGGTAATGTCGACGGTCTCGTTCATCGGCCCGAAGCCGAATCTTCTGGACCTGAACAACATCAACCCGCCGATGCGTCTTGAGGTCAGCCAGCCCGTGCTCGACTTCAAGGACATGGCCAAGCTGCGCTATATCGAGCAGTACACCGACAACAAGTTCAAGTCGTACGAACTGAACATCTGCTACCCGGTCGAATGGGGCAATGAAGGCGTCGAGGCGCGACTCGCCTCGCTCTGCGCCGAGGCCGAGGACGCGGTCAAGTCCGGCTACACGATCCTGATCGTATCCGACCGCAAGATGGACGCAAACCATGTCGCGATCCCGGCGCTGCTCGCCACTTCCGCGATCCACCTGCATCTGGTCAAGCGCGGCCTGCGGACCAGCGCCGGCCTGATCGTCGAAACCGGCTCCGCGAGGGAAGTTCACCATTTCGCGCTGCTCGGCGGTTATGGCGCGGAAGCGGTCCACCCCTACCTCGCGATGGAAACCCTGCGCGACATGGCGGGCGAGCTCGGCATCGACGGCGACAAGGCGATCTACAACTTCATCAAATCGGTCGGCAAGGGACTATGCAAGGTCATGTCGAAGATGGGCATCTCGACCTACATGTCCTACTGTGGCGCTCAAATCTTCGAAGCGATCGGCCTGAACCACGCGCTCGTCGACAAGTATTTCACCGGCACGCCGTCCAACGTCGAAGGCATCAGCCTGTTCGATGTCGCCGAGGAAGCGCTCCGCCTGCACAAGCAGGCGTTCGGCCAGGACCCGGTGCTGGCCGAGATGCTCGACGCCGGCGGCGAATACGCGTTTCGTATCCGCGGCGAGGAACACATGTGGACACCGGACGCGATCGCGAAGCTGCAGCATTCGACGCGCTCGGGCAATTTCCAGACCTACCGGGAATACGCGCAAATCATCAACGACCAGAGCCGTCGCCACATGACGCTGCGCGGCCTGTTCGAATTCAAGTTCGATCCGGCCCGCGCGATCCCGCTCGACGAGGTCGAACCGGCCAAGGAAATCGTCAAGCGCTTCGCAACCGGCGCGATGTCGCTCGGCTCGATCTCGACTGAAGCCCACTCGGCGCTGGCGATCGCGATGAACCGCATCGGCGGCAAGTCGAACACCGGCGAAGGCGGCGAGGACGAACGCCGCTACCGCGACGAAATGAAGGGCACGTTCATCAAGGAAGGCCAGACGCTCGCCGGCATCGTCGGCTCGGATGTGATCGTGCGCGATATCACATTGAAGGAGGGCGATTCGCTGCGCTCGAAGATCAAGCAGGTCGCTTCGGGCCGCTTTGGCGTCACCGCCGAATACCTGACCTCGGCCGACCAGATCCAGATCAAGATGGCGCAGGGCGCGAAGCCCGGCGAAGGCGGCCAGCTGCCGGGACCAAAGGTTTCAGAATACATCGGCAAGCTGCGCTTCTCAGTGCCCGGAGTCGGTCCGATTTCGCCGCCGCCGCACCATGACATCTACTCGATCGAAGATCTCGCCCAGCTGATCCACGACCTGAAGAACGTGAATCCGAAGGCCGACATCTCGGTCAAGCTGGTTTCCGAAGTCGGCGTCGGCACCATCGCCGCCGGCGTCGCGAAGTGCAAGGCCGACCATGTCGTGATCGCCGGCCACGACGGTGGCACCGGCGCTTCGCCGGTCTCGTCGGTCAAGTACGCTGGCTCGCCGTGGGAACTCGGCCTGTCCGAAACCCAGCAGACGCTGGTGCTGAACCGGCTCAGAAGCCGTATCGTCGTTCAGGTGGACGGTCAGATCAAGACCGGCCGCGATGTGGTGGTCGGTGCGTTGCTGCGCCGATGAGTTCGGCTTCGCCACCGCGCCGCTGGTCGTCGAAGGCTGCATCATGATGCGCAAGTGCCACCTGAACACCTGTCCGGTCGGCGTCGCGACACAGGATCCAGAACTGCGCAAGAAATTCGCCGGCGATCCGGAACACGTCGTGCGCTACTTCTTCTTCGTCGCCGAGGAAGTGCGCGAAATCATGGCGCGGCTCGGCATCCGCAAGTTTGAAGACCTGATCGGCCGCTCAGACCTGCTCGACAAGAAAACCGCGATCGAACACTGGAAAGCCCGCGGACTCGACTTCGGCAAGATTTTCCATCAGCCCGACGTCCCGGCCGACGTGCCCCGGCTCGCCGTCGACCGGCAGGATCACCTGTTGGGAAAGGCGCTCGACCACAAGTTGATCGAGCAGGCCAAGCCCGCGATCGAAAATGGCGAGCGCGTGTCGTTCATTTCGCAGATCCGGAACGTGAACCGCTCGGTCGGCGCGATGCTGTCCGGCGAGGTCGCCAAGAAGTACGGCCACGAAGGGCTGCCGGAAGACACGATCCATATCCAGTTCACCGGCACTGCGGGCCAGAGCTTCGGCGCATTCCTCGCGCACGGCATCACGCTTGATCTGGTCGGCGAAGGCAACGACTACGTCGGCAAAGGCAACGCAGGGGGGCGCATCATCGTGCGCCGGCCAAACAATTTCCGCGGCTTCGGCCCGGAACACATCATCGTCGGCAACACCGTGCTGTTTGGCGCAACCAGCGGTGAGGCCTACTTCAACGGCGTCGCCGGCGAGCGTTTCTGTGTGCGCAACTCGGGCGTCGCCGCGGTCGTCGAAGGCTTGGGCGACCATGGCTGCGAATACATGACCGGCGGCACTGTCGTCGTGCTCGGCGAAACCGGCCGAAACTTCGCGGCGGGCATGTCCGGCGGCGTGGCCTACATCTATGACCCGGACGGCACGTTCTCAGTCAGGTGCAACACGGCCATGGTCGATCTCGAACCAGTTCTGACTACCGCCGAACAGACCGGCAAACTCGAAAAGGCGATCTGGCACTCGGTCGTTCGCGGAGGCGAACAGGAAACCGACGAGGCGATCCTGAAGCGCCTGATCGAAAACCACTTCCGCCACACTGGCAGCCAGCGCGCCAAAGCGCTTCTGGAAAGCTGGCCACAGGCGCGGGTCGCCTTCGTCAAGGTCATGCCGAAGGAATACCGCCGCGCACTGAAGGAAATGGCGGCGAAAACCAGCGGACTGGTCAACAAGATTTGAAGGAATAGAGCAATGGGAAAACCCACCGGTTTCATGGAATTCGAGCGCCAGGAAGAAACCTACGAACCTGCGGATTCGCGCAAAAAGCATTACCGGGAATTTGTCGCCCATCTGACCGATGAGCAGGCGAAAATCCAGGGTGCGCGCTGCATGGACTGCGGCATTCCGTTCTGCAACAACGGCTGCCCGGTCAACAACATCATTCCGGATTTCAATGATCTGGTTTACCGGAACGACTGGCAGCAGGCCATTACCGTGCTGCACTCGACCAACAACTTCCCCGAATTCACCGGCCGTATCTGCCCGGCGCCGTGCGAGGCTGCCTGCACGCTCGGTATCAACGAACCGCCGGTCGGGATCAAGTCGCTCGAGCATGCGATCATCGACAAGGCTTGGGAAAACGGCTGGGTCACACCGCAAGCGCCCCAAACCAAGACCGGCAAGACCATCGCCATCGTCGGTTCCGGCCCTGCCGGGCTCGCAGCGGCGCAGCAGCTCGCACGCGCCGGACATGCGGTGACCGTGTTTGAAAAGCGCGACCGCGTCGGCGGCCTGCTGCGCTATGGCATTCCGGACTTCAAGCTCGACAAAGGGCTGATCGACCGCCGGACAAAACAACTTGAAGCCGAAGGCGTCACCTTCAGGACCTCGGTCTACATCGGTGAAGCCGACCTGCCCAAAGGTGTGGGTTGCGATGCCAAGGAAAAGATCAGTCCGAAAAAACTGGTCAAGGATTTCGATGCTGTGTTGCTGACAGCGGGTTCCGAAACGCCGCGCGACCTGCCGATTCCCGGACGCGAGCTCGAGGGCGTCCATTTCGCGATGGAATTTTTGCCGCAGCAGAACAAGATCAACGCCGGCGACAAACTGAAGGATCAGATCAAGGTTTCCGGCAAGCAGGTCGTCGTGATCGGCGGCGGCGACACCGGTTCCGACTGTGTCGGCACCAGCACCCGCCAGGGCGCAAAATCCGTCTTGCAACTCGAGGTGATGCCCAAGCCACCAGTGCAGGAAAACAAGGCGCTGACCTGGCCATACTGGCCGCTGAAGCTGCGCACGTCGAGCAGCCACGAGGAAGGCTGCGAGCGCCAGTGGTCGATCACGACCAAGGAATTCAGGGGCGAAAACGGCAAACTCAAATCCATGGTCATCGCGAGCGTCGAATGGCAGAAGGATGCCAAAACCGGCCAGATGAAGATGGTCGAGGTGCCCGGCAGCGAAAAGGAAATCCCGGCCGATTTCGTTTTTCTGGCGATGGGATTCGTGAATCCGGTCGCGAGCCTGCTGGAAGGCTTCGGCATCGAGAAAGACGGGCGCGGCAACGCGAAGGCGACCACCGATGGCGAAGGCTGCTATGCGACCAACGTGCCGAAGGTATTTGCTGCGGGCGATGTGCGCCGTGGCCAGTCACTCGTGGTCTGGGCCATCCGCGAAGGCCGTCAGGCCGCGCGCGAAGTCGATGCATTCCTGATGGGAGAAAGCGTGCTGCCACGCTGATCTACTAACCAGCAAAACGGGAAGGGCTCCAGATTGGAGCCCTTTTTTAATTTAAAACATCAATAAATCAATAAGTTACATACGCGCAAGCATGTGCCGCACAAAATCGAGGCTATTGTGGCTCGCGCGCGGCAGGAACTCCTCGAAGTTCGCCGCAGCGCTGCCGTCGGCCTTGTCCGAGATCGTGCGCGCGACGAGGCAAGGCACGCGGTTGACCGCGCAGACCTGCGCGACGCTCGCGCCTTCCATCTCGACCGCATCGCCGGCCAGCTCGCCGGTCAGATAGGCGTGGCTGGTCATCTCGCGGTGCGTGATGAACTGGTCGCCTGTGCAGATCCGGCCAAGATGCGCCCGGCCCTGCGTCGGCTGGAAGCCCTCGGCGATGCGCAGCAGGCGTTCGTCGGCCGGGACAAAGCGCCAGTCGGTAAACGGTATCTGGCCGCGCGGATAGCCGATTTGCGAAGTCTCCATATCGTGCTGGACGAGATCGCGCGCGATCAGCGTATCACCGATTGCGATATGCGGCCGCAGGCTGCCGGCCAGCCCGGTGAACAACACCGCGTCCGGCTGGTATTCATGGAT
>RRZT012406299.1_pt1 | contig 20590 bp, 21 predicted proteins | sample 2165551 | NCBI WGS metagenome assembly RRZT01 (sample SAMN10456910, study PRJNA506462) | wastewater metagenome | biome: wastewater; feature: sludge; material: wastewater sludge; isolation source: wastewater sludge with Escherichia coli K12::gfp cells carrying plasmid... | place: USA: Moscow, Idaho... | reverse complement strand
TTGCGGGCACCGGGCGCGCGGCTGGGTGTTGTCATCAACGATTTCGGCGCAATCAATGTGGATTCCGCACTGGTCGAGGGACAGATTGATGAAGCTGCATCCATCGCGGGCGGATGCCTGTGCTGCATGCCGGATGCGGGAGGACTCGACGAAGCCCTGCGGGTTCTTTCCCGCCCCAAACTACGGCTGGACGCAATCATTGTCGAGGCGAGTGGGGTCGCCGAGCCCGTCTCGCTCGCACGACTCCTGGGCGAGGCAATGAACGGGCAAACGAGGTTCGGAGGTGTTTTGGACGTTGTGGACGCCGCCGAATACTTCGCGACGGTGGACACGCGGCGCGAACCACCGGCGAGGTTTACTGCCTGCACGATGGTGGTCATCAATAAGATCGATCTGATACCCGAAGAACAACGTATGCAGACGGTGCGGCACATCCGGGTGAGAATTCATCAACGTAACCCATCAACGCACGTGGTGGAAGCACAGCACGGCATCATAGATCCAGAACTCGTCTTTGACGTGGCACACATGGAGGATCCCGAGGACCAACTCCCCCTCGGGGCACTTATCCGGTCACTCTCGGCGCCGGACGATCACATCCATGCGGATGCCGTCACCGTTCACGCCGCAGGCCCCGTTGACACCAGCGCACTCGTGAACCTCCTGGAGAACCCGCCGAAGGGAGTCTATCGACTCAAAGGATTTGTCCGAGTACGGCAAGGCGCCAAAAACTCGGGAGCCACGCGCTACGCCATCAACATTGTGGGACACCACGTCCATATCGAGCGTATGCCCGCCTCCAGAACGAACGCGGGCCATGAAGCACCCGATGGCCTCGTCGCCATCGGTATACACATGGATCGCGCGGCAGTGGAGGCGCGAATTCGGAAGGCGCTGCGCCCAGCATCCGGCGCTCGTCCGCAAGAAAACGTCTCTCAGAACAACGCCCCACAAGAAAACGCCCCAGCGGCCGGGCCATCCGAATATGAGATGGCTTTGCGGCAGCTGGAGCGTTATCAGCGGCTGAGCGGTTGATCGGCAGCGTCCACCGAGAAACTAGCTCAAAAAATTCTCAGTGCTCGTCGTAGTGGTCACCGTGGGCGGCATGCTTGTGACCGTCGTGGATGTAGTCCACATGGTCGCCGTGCTGAACGGCCTCGTGGCCACAATCTTCGCCGTGGGCGTGCTCGGAAACGGTGTGCTCGGCAACTGCCTCGTGCTCGTCGTAGTGATCGCCGTGCAGCGCGTGGTGGTGGGTTCCGTGCACGTAGTCCACGTGGTCGCCGTGCTGAACGGCCTCGTGACCACAGCCTTCACCATGGGCGTGCTCGTCAACAGTGTGCTCTGCGTGAATGTCAGTGGTGCTCATGATTGCTCCTTTTACCTTGAGGCGGCTTACCTTGAGGTATTGCCACCCGGTCAGTTATTGCCCGATGCGTTGTCCGCATCGGCTGGTTCAAGGACATGGGTGAGCGCATCATCAACAACATGGGTGACGTGTTGATCTGCGATCTCATACGTCATCTCCTTGCCTCGACGAGTTGCTGCTACAAGACCGGCCTGGCGCAGAGTGCGAAGGTGCTGCGATACCAGAGGCTGTGACATTCCTGTCGTGTCAGTCAACGCCCCCACTGTTCGCGGCTCCTCCCCTATGAGACGCAGCAACCAAAGTCTCGATTCACTACCGAGAACCTTGAACAGCTGCGCCGCTTCCGGCAGACCTGGTTCCATGTCCATCACTCACATTCCATCACACATATAAATAAATTGCAATATAACTATTTATTGATACTTGTTCTCACGTGGAGTGTAGCCGCCGGGGGTTACCAGTGTCACCACAACATGATGAACCATTTGGTTCATGCGGCTATAGTGAAAGGAGATCAAGGGAGATAACATGATTGATCCGTATCTTGAAGCCGTCCTCATCCGGCCCAAAGACGATGACTCCGAAGACGCCTACGTCGATAGAACGGCCGAAATAGTGAGCCACTATCGCCGAGGAAACTTTGAATACGTAGTTTTCTCAAACTCACCCCGGGGCAAGGAATACCGTTATTCACTCGACCGCATCATCACCCTGGGCAACCCCCAAACAATGGATCTGACGGAGGCCACCGCAATCGAGGTTGATGGGCAATGGCTACACGATGCAACGCACGCCCTCAGATTCTCCTCCCCTTCAGGTGCATGGATACGGTTCTTCTTCGAGAACTCAAATCGGCAAAGCCACGGACTCTACCCGGAGAGCAGCGTTCGCTTCCTCAAAGACGAAGCCCACCGCAAAGCAGGAGAAATATTCACCCATTGGAAGCGCATCGTTGCAGCCCTCCCACACATGGGTGAGGGAAAAGTTCACCCCACCCAATATGCCTATGAAAGCCTCACCACCATCCATCCAGAGAGTGCGCTGGCACAATTCCTTGCCGAGGCTCCGATCAGGAAGTTCGACGACGGCGTCAAACCAATCTTTCCCTTTTACTCCAACATCAGCCAACGTGAAGCGGCCATGCAGGCGCTGCACAGCTCGATCTCCATCATCGATGGCCCGCCCGGCACAGGAAAAACTCAAACCATCCTCAACATCATCGCAAGCCTCATCCGAGAACCCGGAGCAAGCGTCGGCGTCGTCTCTTTCAATAACGCGGCCGTCAACAATGTTCTGAGCAAACTCGAAGACGAGGGTTACGGCTACATCGTCGCCAACCTGGGCAATAACAGCAGGAAGGAGGAGTTCTTCAATCGTCAGGATGAACGAAACGCAGCCGTTGAGGTAGCCTGCTCAACCCTGCGCAATGACGAGTTTGATTCAGAGGAACTCGAACGCGTCAACGATGAACTGGACCAACTGCAACACGACGAAAGGCTCCTCGCGCAGACGAGAGACGAGGCACGGGCTTTCCTTCTTGAGCGCGAGCACTTTCAACGTTATCTTGACGGCCACGACGTCCAAGATCTCGACGGCATTCCCATCCTCACGAAGGCATCGGACCGCATCCTCGATTTCATCGTAGAAGCTCGCCATCATGATGACAGGAACTGGGCATCGCGTTGGATTCGGCGGCTGCGCTGGAGAGTACTCTACGGTTCACTCCGAGACGTGGACTATGACGATTCCGGTACCATCCTTCGGCTGCAGGAAGCTTATTACGATCGGAAGATCTCAGAACTCCAATCGCAAATCGACCAACTTGAAGAACGGCTCGAGCACGCAGACCTCAAGGGCCTGCTCGCGAAACAAAAGGAACTGTCCGTTCACGCCTTCGAACACGGACTGCATCGCCGTTACAGCACCATCAATCGCACTAACTATGACCAGAAGACATACCGGAAGAACTTCAAGGCATTCCTTGACGATTACCCGGTACTTCTCAGCACCTGCCATTCTCTACGCAACAGCATGGGTCGGGGCGCTCTGCTGGACTACATCCTCATCGACGAGGCTTCCCAGCTTGACCTCCTGACCGGAGCTCTTGCCCTGGCGTCGTGCAAACGTCTCATCGTGGTGGGCGATCTGGAACAGCTTCCCCACATCGCTGACGAAAAGGCGGCAGCGGTAGCGGGGCCGACGCCGTCGCCCGCCCATGATTACGCTCGGCACAGCGTCCTATCGTCTCTCCTCGAGGTGTACGGCGATAACATCCCGCGAACCATGCTGCGCGAACACTATCGTTGCCACCCGGAGATCATCGGGTTCTGCAACGAGGAGTTCTACGGCGAACAACTCATCCCCTGCCGAGAGTCAACTCCCGGCCCCACTCCCCTCAGACTGGTTCGCACACCCCGGGTAACCACATGCGTCAGCACCGCTCCGGCGGACGGTCTAACCGGCGTGAAGCCGAGGTGGTCGTGGATGAAATCATCAACGAGCTCTGCAAAACAATCCCTCGTGAGGACATCGGGGTGGCAAGCCCCTACCGCAAACAGGTGGAAACCATGGCCGATCTTCTCACGGCCGATCATTCCGACAGTGTCGAGGCAGATACCGTCCATCGTTATCAGGGCCGCGAAAAGAAGGTCATTGTCATGTCTACCGTCCTGGACGAGACATGGCCCGGAAGGACGGGAACGGCATTCGTCGACGATCCAAAACTCGTCAACGTTGCGGTTTCACGGGCTATCGAGCAGTTCATTCTCGTAACCGACCACGACATGCTGCCCACCAGCCACCACCTGCGTGACCTCATGCGATATATCGCCTACCACAACCCGGGTGAAGGGCTCGTCGAGAGCCAAATCATCTCGGTGTTCGACCTGCTGTACAAGAACTATTCACATCGGCTGCGTTCACTTGCCTCGCGCCTAGGTGACGAGATGAAGTACCTTTCGGAAGAGATCATCTGGACCCTACTCAAGGACATCCTGGCGGAGGAGAAATACCGTGGGCTAAACGTCCAGCCCCAGATCCTCCTGCGAAACCTCCTGCCCAGCTTGGACGGTCTCACCGAGCGGCAACGGTCATTCGTCCGGCACAATGCCTCCTTGGATTTCGTCATTTACCATTCCATGTCGCGGATTCCGGTCCTCGCCATTGAAGTCAACGGTTTCGCCTTCCATGAAAACAATCCCGAACAGCTGGCACGGGACAAGATCAAGGAGGCGATTCTGGAGAATCACGGACTTCATCTGCTGCCCTTGGCCACAACGGAGAGCCGGGAAGAGGAAAGAATACAGGCCGCTCTCGACAGGGCTATGAGAGTCATCTGATTCGGGACGCGGGCGCCGCCGTCGACCGGAATATCCCGGATCTGAATTACCCACCAACCCACTGGTCAAAACCGCGAAAATTCGCCAATGTTAGGCGCCCAACATCCCGGATATCCCAGTCCCGCCGATGCTACGATTTTCTTGACGTTCAGGAGTTGTGGCCCTCAGTACCTGGCTGACCACACGGCAACCCGAGTTCATCGACTTCCGGGTGCCCCAGGGGAAGAACGGGCGGCGTAATACCTACGCTGCAAGATTCGATGGGTCAACCCCAAGAAAGGGACGCCACACATGGCACACAGCCAGCGATGTCCGATCTGCCAGCCCCTCACCCGCGCGCAGGCTTTCGACTGGATCGGAAAGGGCTACTGGATTCCCGTCATTCACGGCAACCACTGGATCCGCGACGATCTGGACCGCACCCTCACCTCCCTCCAGCCCGGCGAAACCACCGAGTTGAATTACGGCTTCGGTCACCTGGGAACTCCTCTCATCCTCTCACTCTCTCTTTCCGACGACGGCGTCCTCACCGTCTCCGGTCCGTTCGGCCAGGCAAAGACGCCTGATCACATCGCATGGACCTGGCAGTTCTCCACGGATCCGTTGCTACTTCTGGCTATCCGCCACACCCTGCACGAATACATCGAGGAACGCCGCTACCAGCGCCTTCATCGGGAGATCACCATCGGTACTCCAAAGCGTTCGCGCCGGCCCGCCGTTCTTGGCCAGCCAGGTCCCGCGTCCGTTTCGACCCCCAAGAAATCGCGGATTCAGCTCGCTGCCAGCTAGGGGCTTGCGCGATGAGCACGTCCGGGGTGCCGTTTTCGTTGACGACGTCGTCGTTTACTCTGGCGACGCTGTTTTCTTTGGCGATGCCGTTTTCGTGAACGACGACGGCGCCCCGCCCTGTTTTCTTTGACGACGACGGCGCCCCGCCCTCCAAAGACGTGACGATTTCCGCAACGCGTGACACATTTTCCCCGGGAAAAACTGTCACGTGTATCTAAAAACGACACACGTTTGGGAGAGAAACCCCTAATCTAAAAAATTACCCGCTGTCTTCCTCACCCCTCCTTGCTCCAAGACGATAGGCTCGAAGAACGCCACCGTAGGAGGAAACCCATGCACCGTTGGAAAGCAACATTGGCGTTGCTCACCGCTCTCATCACCACCCTCACTCTCTCAGCCTGTTCTCCCTCGAACTCCGACACACCCAGTTCCAGCGGTAGCCCGACGGCAGCACCCACACCGGTCAATATCCCTGATACGCCTGTCGGTGCCACATCGCAGTGGATCGTTGATGTTCTCAACGCCGAAGAAGAGACCGTCGCAGCGGACTGGGAAGGGAAGCTCCACTCCAGTTTCACCGCCGAGGCCTCCGCGCAGGACATCGCCGAGCTCGTCAATCAGCAACTGCGCCCAGCGCGTCCGTTCACGGTTACGCATTATCAGGGAGATGAGCGGCAGGCTGTCACCGAGTTGAGCAGCGATCTCTCGCCCGCGATGGATATGACGGTCGTGATCAATAACGAGGATCAGATCACCGGGTTGTTGTTCTCCCCCGCCTCCACGAAGGATGCGAAGGAAGCAACGTCGATGGATGAACTGAAGGAGCGGCTCACCGAGTTTCCCGCGACCATCCACGCGTTCATTACACCGGTTGACGCCCTCAACTCTGGTGGCCAACCCATCCTCGACATCGACAGCTCCACACCCGCCCCACTGGGTTCCATCTTCAAGCTGTACGTTCTCCTCGCTCTCTCAGATGCCGTCAAGAACGGCGCTGTGACCTGGGAGGATGAACTCACCGTTACCGATGAGGCGCGGAGCCTGCCGTCCGGCGAGCTGCAGGACGAACCGACAGGTACCGTTGTCACGGTGCGCGAAGCAGCCACCAAGATGATCGAAATCAGCGACAACACCGCAACGGACATGCTCATGCAGCTCCTCGGCCGTGAAGCCGTGGAGGCCGCTGTGGTGGCATCCGGCCATCATGATCCGGAGCTCATGTCACCTTTCCCCTCCACACGGGAACTCTTCCAGATCGAGTGGGGAAATCCCGAGTATCTGGAGAGGTGGAAGAGCGGAACGTCTGATGAGCGCCGCGCCCTCCTCGACGAAATATCACGCCAGCCCTTCACCACCGAGGACATCACGATAGGAAATGAGGCTCTGTGGTCGGAAGGCCTCGAGTGGTTCGCTTCTCCTCGTGACATCGCCGCCGTCCACGTTGCTCTCCAGGCGACAGGTGATCCCGTAGTGCGCGAGATTCTCGGCCGTAATCCTGGCGTTCCCGCCGATTCCTGGGACTATATCGCTTACAAGGGAGGTTCTTCGCCAGGCGTGCTTGCCGGTTCATGGCTTGTCGAGGATGCCGAGGGCACGCGCTACGTCGTTATTGTTCAGGCGGCCACGGAGGATGCTGGAGCAATGAACGTCAATCAGAACGAACTCTTCGTCCTTTGGGATTCCGCGCTCAAACTGGCACACCCGTGACCTGAGCTCGCGGAGATTTCACGCCAAGTCACGCTCGTGCCGGGGCGCTGTGGTCCAATAACGACGACGGCGCCCCACCCTCACCTTTCACATGGCTAACGTTGGATCCCCACGGTATTCATTGCATTGCGGGAGCACTGAGGTCCGCACTTCGAAACCGCGGGTGAAGCATAACGAAGAGGAATACCAACAGAATTGAGGTGCCACCCACTGCGATCGGCACGTTCGCAGAAACGGCGTAAAGAGCGGTACTCGCCGTCGGGGCAATAACGAACGTGAGGCCATTGGTGGCGCCAATGAGCCCTGCGAGGCCACCTTGTTCCTCGCGTGTCATGAGGAGTGAAGCGCCCGCGGTATATCCCGGGGTGGCAATACCCAACCCAAAACCGATGAGGGCGAGCGCGCACAGGAACGGTGCCACACCGAGATCAAAGAAGAGCAGGGCGAATCCAAGTGTTCCGAGGAACGAGCCGACCCGCAGCAAGGTGGCGGGAGTCCAACCGCAACGAGGAACAACGACGCCCTGAGCAAAAACCATACCCAGCCCCACCAGCACGAGAGCCACACCCGTCATAACTCCCGCACGTTCCGGGCCCAAACCAAATCGATCCTGAACGAAGAAGCCGGTGAGTACCTGGATGAATCCGATAGCCGTGAACATTCCAAATCCGGCGACGAGGAAGGGCCAGACTCGGCTGTCGAGAGGGCTGATGCGGACCGGGTTCTGTACAAGTTCGGACCGTTCCTCTTTCCGTAGTTTGACGGTGACGACCAGGAATCCGACGATCAGGATGACGGGGACGGCGGCAATCGACACTATGAGGCCGACGCCGGAGAGGGCACCGCCCACGGCGGCACCGGCGATCATCGCCATACCTTGTACCGCTCCCACACCCGCCATACCTTTGACACGCTTCTCCTCACTGTGTGTCACACCTGCGATGTAGGTCTGAGCAGTGGGTGCGATAGCCGAAATGGCAGCTCCGAAAAGAACACCGCGCAGCACCACGAACAGGATGAAGAGCACCGTTCCGGTGATCAGCGCCCGCATGCCAAGCCCGGCGACCACCGCGAAGGCAGTCATGGACAAGGCTGCTATCGCCATGGCTATCGACAGTACGCGCTTGGCGCCCCACGACTGCGCGCGTCGGCCCCATACCTGACTAAAAATCACCACCATGACGGCGGCGACGCTGATCATGAAACCAATCTGCCATTCGGCCAACCCCACCTCTCGTGCGAGCGGGGCAATGATCGGGTTGAGGGACATTTGCCCAAGAAAGACGAGGAACACCGATCCCAGCAGGATTCTCACCTGTCCGGAAGAATCAGAGGCGGGAGAATCGGCGACGACGGAGTCAGCAGCGGCGTTCTCCGGCCCGGGTCGCCCGGGCTGCTTGGATCGCCCAGACTGCTCGGGCTGCTCAAAAGCGCGATCTTCCCAATTCTGATCCGACATATGTTCCCGTTCCTTCAACTTTCCGATAACTAGAACAGTGTTCTAATCGGAATCATAGCAACGTTGTACGGACACTCACCGTTCTGGAAACAGATGATCGTCCCGTGAGATAGACTCCTGACCACAACACGGCACTGACAACGAGGGGAATGAGAAGTGCCTGAATCCACGCAGTTTCACGTCGGCCTCACACCCGACGCGGTGATTGACGCCGCCGTCGTCCTCACCAGGGAATCTCACCTCTTCTCCTGGTCTATTCGCGATCTTGCCAAACGATTGAACGTCGCACCCTCCGTCATCTATCACCACGTGGGAGGCAAGGAACTGTTGTGCCGCGGGGTGGTCGAACGGCTGCTCCAATCTCTGGCGGCACCCGATCCCTCATTGGAATGGCACGAGTGGTTCCGAACGATCCTTTTCGAATTGGAACCGTTGGTGCGGGCGTATCCGGGCGTTGCGAAATGGCTGCTCATGCACGGGCCCAGCTTCGTAGGAGTGGTCTGTCTCATCGAGACGGGAATCTCCACCTTAGAGCGCGCAGGATTTGGTGATGACACCGCGTACGCCTACTCCGTCATGCTCAACAATGCGATGATGACCATCGCCGTCAGTGATGATCGAAAGCAGCACGAAGCGGACGGTCCACGCGACCACGCCACAATGGCGCAGGACTTCGCAAAAGTGGTGAAAAATGCGCCCCATACGCAGATGTTGATCCACACCATGATGACACCGTTTGCCGGAGAGCCCGAACACGCCGCGGAGGCGCATTCGGACTACTACCGGTTCGTGGTCGAAACAACTATCGCCGGGCTCGAATCCCGACTGGAGAGATGATCAGAGAGCCTTGCGCAGCCCCATCACACGCTCAACGATGACCACCACAACCAGTGAAATCGCAATGAGAACCACGGAGAGCGCAGCTACCGAGGCGTCCGCAGATTGCTCCACGTAGCGCAGCACGTGCACAGGCAACGTTGGTAGGCCGGACTCCGCGATGAAGAGGGAGATCACCGCTTCGTCGAAGGACACAATGAAGGCGATGACACCGCCGGCAATGATACCGGGACGAATGATCGGAAGGGTGATCCGCAGGAATGTTGTGCGAGGGTCCGCCCCCAGCACTCGCGCGGCTTCCTCACACGAGGTATCTGACGTATTGAGACTCATGAGTGTAGTTCTCACAACATAGGGAATCGTGATCGCCACGTGGCCTATGATCAACCCCGGATAGGAGTTCGTTAGTCCGAACGGCGTAAATAGTAGGACCATGCCGAGCGCGAGTACGATACTCGGCACCAGCAGGGGCGCCATGAACAAGGACTCGATCATGCCCTTGCCGGGGAACGAATAGCGGTTGAAGGCCAGCGAAGCCGGAACCCCGAGCAGCAAGACGAAGAAGGTCACGAGCAGTGCCACGATAAGGCTCGTCCTCGCGCCGCTCATGAACGTCGGACGTGTGGGGAGTTCCGCGTACCACTTCAGGGTGAACCCCTCGGGAGGGAACGACAGGTACTGGTTGGACTGGAAACTGATGACAAGAACGATAATCAACGGTGCGAGAAGAAATGCGTAGAGGAGAGCCACCAAAATACCGAAGGCGACACCGCTCAGGTTCCTCTTTTTCTTGAACTTCACCAGAGGAGCTTCTAGTGCTTCTAGGGCAGCCATGTCACTCTCCAATTCCGCGCGTGAGCCGCTGGTAAACCGCGATGATGAGGCCGAACATGATCAGAAGGATCACGGACAACGCGGCTGCGAAGGGCCAGTTGAGCAAGCCCGTGGTCTGGTCGTAGATCTCGGTGGCGAGCACCTGGACAACACCACCGCCCAACAGGCGAGGAGTAATAAAGGTACTGATAGAAAGCACGAACACAAGGAGGAAGGCTGTCAGTACACCGGGAATGCTCAGTGGCAAGGTGATGCGCCGGAAGACTTCAAACTTGTTGGCCCCCAGGGATCCTGCCGCCTCCTCAAGCTGGGTGCTGAGACGACCAAAGCCGGAAATCATCGCCAGAATCGCATAGGGCATAAAGATCTCGATAAGACCTATCTGCACGCCCGTCATGTTATTGACCAGCACGAGTGGTGGTCCGTCGTAGCCAAACCACTTGATCACGCTATTGACCAGACCAACCGGACCGAGAATAACCATCCACCCATAGGTGCGCACAACGGCCGAAGTGAGCAATGGAGCAATCGCTGCCGCCATAAGCAAACTGCGATAGCGGCTGTTCGTCCGGGCGAGGAACAGGGCGATGGGATACGACAACAGAATGCAGATGACCGCGACGATCAAGCCCATCTTGAAGGTGTTCCACATGACGGTCCAGTAGTACTGATCGCCCAGGGCCCTCGAGTACATGTCAAAGGTGAAGGTCTCTTCCACCATTCCATCGGTGCCGCCCCGATTGAGGGACATCCGGATCATGTACAGCAACGGGATAATGAACCCCAGGGCCAAACCAAGGATTCCCGGAACAACCAGCAAGTAAGCAGAGCGGCGTGAGCGCTTGGCGGCACGTTTCTCTAGATCACCGGCGTTGCCTATCGTCGGTTTAGTTACCGTGGGCGTGCTCATGACTCACCCTCAATGAGAGGCAGCAGGTAGGAATCCCCGGGCCTCCAGGAGACCTGGATCTTATCCCCCTTTCGAGGAATGCGACCATGACGGGTCGGTTCCTGCGAGAAGAGAGTCAGCCCCGCTTTATCAATAGTCAGGGAGATCGAATCGCCGGTGTAGGACACATTGGTGATTGTCCCGACGGACTTATCACCGTCAATCTCCTCACCCAAGGCGGTGATCATACGGTGGGGACGTACAACCATCTTCGTCGTTTTACCAACAAGGCCCGGCTCTCCATGGGTCCCACACGGGCCAAGGCCCGGCACATCCACGACGTACTCGATATCCTCACCGGAACCACCCACCTCACGGACGACCGTACAGGGCAGGAGATTCGCCTGCCCGATGAAGGTCGCGACGAACTCGGTGCGCGGCCTCTCGTACACCTCAACCGGGCTGCCGTACTGTTCGATGACTCCTTGATACATCACCGCGACCATATCGGCCATATCGAGAGCTTCATCCTGATCGTGGGTGACGAACAAGGTGGTGGCTCGCGTGCGCTGCTGAATCGCCCGAATCTCGGTGCGCATCGTCTCGCGGAGTTTGGCATCCAGGTTGGACAGTGGCTCGTCAAGCAACAGGAGCGTTGGCTCAACCACGAGGGCGCGAGCCAGAGCGATACGCTGCTGCTGGCCGCCGGAGAGAGCCCGTACATTTCGCTTGGCCAGGTGTCCCAGTTGCACGAGATCTAGTGCCTCGGTCACCCGACTGGCCTGCTCCGCCTTGGGAACATTACGCATCTGAAGGCCGAACGCGACGTTCTGCTCAACATTCATGTGTGGGAATAGCGCGTACGACTGGAATACCATTCCCATTCCGCGCTTGTGTACAGGTTGATGAGTAATCTCTTCGCCATCCACCATGATCGATCCTGCTGTGGGATCGAGTAGTCCGGCGACAATTCGAAGGGCGGTGGTCTTTCCACACCCCGATGGGCCCAGGAGAGCAACCAGGTGACCCTCCTGGACATCCATGTCCAGACTCACAATCGCGGGCGGAAGGTTGGGAGCGTAGCGCTTGTTCAGTCCGCGAATGGAGAGTTTCACGTCGTTCATAGGTATGCCTTCTTCGTTGGAGCGCGAGACCATCAGCCCTGCGATGCAGGGATCACCGTTCGCTTCCACATATCAGTCCACGCATCACGGTTGGCAGCCAAGAAGTCAACATCGAGCGGAATGATGTTCAACGAGCCGTCGGTGGGAACCACGCGGCTGGCGACGGCGTCGGACAGTTCAGCATTATCAACCGTGGGGGCGTAGAAGAGCGCTTCAGCGAAGGCTGCCTGGGCCTGCGCAGACAGGGCGTAGTCAATAAAGGCTGTTGCCGCCTCAGCGTTCGGGGCATCCTTGACCAGATTGATCGTATTGATCTGGTAGGCAGTTCCTTCGTCGGGGAAGGCAACTCCCAGCTTTCCGGCGCTCTCGTCGGAGTAGTACTGTCCGCGCCCATTCTGACCGAGACCAAACACGGTCTGGCCCGTGATGATGCTCTGGTATTCGTCCGGGTTCGGCGCAAACGAGGAAATGTTCGGTGCAAGCTCCACGAGGCTGGAGGTGGCCTTCTCGATGGACTGGGTGTAATCCTCACCTTCCATCGTGGAGGCAATTGCTGTGAGCGAGATGCCCAGCAACGACGGCGGCGCCACAACGCTCACCTTGCCCCTGTACTCCGGCTGCCAAAGGACGCTCCAGCTCGTGGGCGCATCGCTTACAACGGCTGTGTCGTAGAGAAGAGCCACAGCGTCCACGTTGACTGCCGGGCCAAAGCCTTCTGCGTTAAGGAACTCGTCCTTGACATTGGCAAGGTTGGGGACCTGATCTTCGGTGAACTTCTCGAAGATCCCCTGATTGTTGCCAGACGTTGAGACTGAAATATCCATGATGGAAACATCGGTCATCGGCTTGCTCTGCTGGCCCTGGAGCGCACTCAGCATCTCTGCCGAGGAGCGCTTGGAAACGTAATTGATCTTGATATCAGGATGAGCGTCCTGGAAAGGAGCGATGACCGCCTTGCGGTATTGCTCCTCCCAGACACCAGAGTAGGCGATGATATTGACCTCTCCCCCATCCGATGATGCGCCGCCATTGGAGCATCCGGCGAGAGCTAACAGTGCGAATGCCGAAACCGTGGCGACAAGTCCTTTGAGCGTGATTGTGCGTCGCAATTGGGCAACTCCTTTGTGTCCGTTCTGCGTCCAGAGAGTGTGGAATCTCCGGGTTGTGCTGATGTCAGGCTACGGTCTGACGTCTTGAGACGTATGGGACTTTAGTCCTAATTTCTTCCTGGTAATGTAATGACTGTCTCTTGGGAAGAAGATGGCGATTGAACGGCGAGGATTTGAATGTACACGTTCGAAGAATCACATGCAAAAGTTGACGATACCCATGAGGAAAGTATCCTGAATCATTGCGTTTATACCCGGCACAGCATACAAATGAGTAATTACTGGATATCTCATCTCACCACTATTCGTTGTGATTCCGGGCTACATGCAACAATTGAATCTTTGGAACGTTATGCACGTTCCTTCTTGCCAACTGGAAGACAGGGTGTGGAATGGTCGAATCGCAGAACAACAGCTTAACTCTCGACAAAGACAGCATGGACCCTCTCTTTACCCAGGTTGAGAAGTCCCTGAATGCGGCGATCAACGCTGGACATTTTGTTGCGGGCGAGCGCATCCCTACGGAGCCAGAACTGGCTGACATTTACGGGGTCAGTCGCATCACAATCCGCCGCGCCATTAACGAGCTGTGCCAGCACGGAATTCTCGTCAAGCGCCAGGGCAAGGGAACCTTCGTTCGCGAGAGAAAGATGATGCGGAAAATCGAGCACGCTGCCAGCTTCTCCGAGTCATGTATCGCCAGCGGCATGGTCCCCACCGCGGAAGTAACGCGGCGCGAAATCCTCACGTCAACGCCATCGGACATCGCCAATCGCCCCGAGTTTGCAGAGGCCGGCATCCTCTACATTCAGCGCATCCACTTTGCTGACGGCTCGCCAATCATGGTGGAAAACAACTATTACCCTTACTCCAGGTACGAGTTCCTCATGTCCGAGCCACTGGACGGATCACTCTTCAAAACCCTCAAAGCCCACGGCGTGGAGATTGGGGCGTCCGAAAACTCGTATCTCGACGCCGTCGCCGCCACCCGTAGTCAAGCAGCCATGCTCTCCGTGTTGGTGGGCGATCCTCTCTTCGTCCTGTATCGCGAGATGTTGGATAAAGACGGCAAACTCATCTACGTTGGCCGCCAGCGTATCGCCGCCTCTCGTTACCGATTCTTCACCACATAGCCTGCACACCATCCTCGTCACGGCCGAACATATCGGCGCAACCTCGTAGCACAAGACCTGAGAACTTCACGACGGAACGCTGCACCAACTCTCGCCAAGTCTTTACCAAAACCATGACAACAGCGGTGAGACTGCATTGTGGCAGTCTCACCGCTGTTTCGTTGGTTTTTCGACGGTTCCGTAACGCCTCGCGGTAGGCCACAACCTGTCGCCGTGATCTCTATCAGATCTCCGGAATTACGTCCCTCGTCTCGTCATCAATGTAGCTTTCCATGGTGTCCCACGCTCGCTCAAAGTCAGGATCGAGGTTCCACAGTGCCGGTGGACCCGCAACCACCATGTCAGCGCCAGCACGGCAGAGATCCGCGTAGAGACTCTTGTTCATGGAACCATCCGCCTCAATGAGGAAATCCAATCCCATCTCCTTGCGCCAGCGCGCCAGAGTGTTGATCTTCTCGTACATCTCGGGAATCACACGCTGGCCGGCGATACCCGCATCCACCAGCATGATCGTTACCTTGTCGAGGTAGGGAAGATAGTAACGAATGGAATCCAAAGAACGTGCCGGATTCAAGGCGACACCGGCCTTGCAGCCCAACTCCTTGATCTGGTTGATCGTCACCAACGCAACGTTCTCAATGACGTCCGCGTGCGGCGTCAGGTAGGTGGCACCGGCTTTGGCAAACGCCTCCAGGTGTTCCCAGGGCCGCTGAACCATGAGATGGGCATCCATGGGCACAGTGACGATGTCCTTCATGGCATCAAGGAACTCCGGGCCCACACCGAAGGTCCTGACGTAATAGCCGTCCTTAATGTCCAGGTGCATGAAATCAGTTCGTGCGTTGATGTACTCGACCTGATGCCGCAGGTCGAGGGGGTCCGCGCAACTTACCGCGGTTGCAATCTTCAGCTTTCTCGTCATCATTCTCTCCTTCGAGGGTTGGCACATTTCAAGGTTTGGATCGTAAGAAGGTCGTGTTGATCGAAAAGGTCACCGCAAGGGCGAGCCCGGTGGCCCGCCCTCTTAGGTGACGAATGAAACTACTGGGCGAAAGGCCGTCGTCGTCAACAAAATAACCGTGAAAGAAAACCGGCCCGGCAGTCTGCCAAACAGCCGCCGGGCCGCTCCCCCGTGCTAGCCGATATTCTCGGCGTACTCGCGCATCCACGCGACGTCGTCGGCCGACAGGTCAATCGACATTGCCTTGACGTTCTCCGTCAACTCCTCGGGAGTCATGGAGCCACTCAGCACCGTGATATTCGGTGACTGCGCAAGGATCCACGCGATGGCCAGATCTGCCGACGTGCAGTTGTACTTCTCGCGCAGCGGGGCCCAGGCGTCGAGCATGTCCAGCGCACGCTCAAGATTCTCGGGCTCGAACCACTTCTTGCCGCCGCGGGCATTACCCACCGGCGGGACGTATCCACGCGGAACGGCGCCCGCGAGAATGCCCATCTCAAGCGGAGAATAGGCCTGAACGGTGACGCCGTTCTCGATGCACAGCGGCATCAGCTCTTCTTCCACGGCGCGGTCGAGGATGCTGTAGCGCATCTGTACCACGTCGAGCTCACCGTACTTCAGGTACTCGCGTACCTGATCCGGCGACACGTTGGCAGCACCGATACCGTGGATCTTGCCCGACTCCTTGAGCTTCATGAGGTACTCAACCGTCTCGGAAATCGGCGTGTTGAAGGGCTCAATCGCGGGCCAGTGGGTCATGTAGATGTCCACATAGTCCGTGCCGAGCCTCTCCAGGCTCACCTCGAACTCCTTCTCGATGGACGTGGGATCCAGCGAGCGATTGAGAATCGTATCACCCACCTTGTTGAAGAACGATCCCTCGGAGTTCCACACGAGTCCACACTTGGTGATGATGACATAGTCCTCGCGACGGCCAGCAATCGCCTTTCCGACGATCTTCTCGCTGTTGCCGAAGTTGTATCCCGGAGCTGTGTCAATGAGGTTCACGCCCAGATCGACGGCCGCATGGATTGTCTTGATACCCAGCTCTTCCGTGTCCACGCCGTCAAAGGCGGGGCCGCCACCAATGGCCCAGGTCCCTAGACCGATCCGGGAAACATCCCGTCCGACATTACCAATCTTCATTCCATATCCTCGCTTTTCAGCTCTTACTTGCGATGAACTCGTCTACTTGTGCCTTGCTTTGAACGCCCGTCGTGGCACCGAGTCCACCCACGGAAACGGCCGCAACCCCGTTCGCAAACACCGCACATTCCACCGGGGACTTTCCGTCGAGCAAAGCCCGAATGAAGCCCGATGCGAAGTTGTCACCTGCACCCGTCGTATCGATCGACTGCAAGTCATCCCTGACAAAGGCGGGGACGATGGTATCGAGCCCCTCACCACGGAGTAGGCACCCGCGCTTGCCCACCTTGAGCACCACGGTTCCCACTCCCTTGCTGCGGAGAATGTCCGCAGCTTCCGACTCATCACGGGCGCCGGTCAGGTCAACTGCCTCGTCAGCGTTGGGGAAGAAATAATCCACGTAGCTGAGGGCCTCGGCGATATCGTCCAGGCCAGCACCGATACGGCTCGGAACCATGTCCGCGCACACAATCATGCCCGCCTTCTTTGCCTTGGCGAACAGCTCCGCCATCCACTGACCCGAGAGCAGCGGATTGTTGAAGATACTGCCGAAAGCAAGAATCTTGCCGGAGAGGAATTCGTCGGCATCAATGTCCGACTCCTCCGTCTTCCACAAGCTTCCATTGCGGTTCGTGATGAATGTCCGTTCGCCGTCCGGGCGAACGAGTCCAATGTTGAGCGAGGTGGTGAGACCATCGCGCACGGTTGTACCTGTGACATCCACTCCCTCGCGGGCGGCACTTTCCAGGATGAAGTTACCTGCGGCATCCTTGCCAACAGCTGTCACCAGCGCCACCGAGGCTCCCAGTCGGGAGATGATGATGGATTCGTTGAGCGCATCGCCACCCACCTGCATGGAGATGTTCTCAACCGGGTAGGACACCTGGTCAAAGACCGAGCGATCAACGGGCCGCAGTGGAATGTCCACCACCGAACTGCCGACGCACACGACGTCGAATGCGGTCATTGCCGATTCCCTTTCTAGGCGATCTTGGGATCAACCACTACAACGGCCTTGGTGAAGGCGTCGGGCTGGTTGGCCACGAACTCGAAGGCTTCCTGGATGCTCTCGTAATCGAAGTGCTTATCGACGATCGCCGATGCCTTGAGTGCGCCGGAACGGATGAGCTCGATGGTGGTCGGGTACGAGTTGCAGTAGCGGAAGACAGTCTGCACGGTGACCTCGCGGTTGATCGCCAGGAAGGAGACGGGTGCTTCGCCCGGCACCGAGCCGACAACCATGATCTTGCCGCGGCGCTTGACCACCTGGAGTCCGAGCTTGACGGTGGGAACTGCACCGGCAGTTTCGAAGACCACGTCGGCGCCCCACTGGCCAACGATGGCCTTAATTTGATCGACGACGTCGGCTTCCCCACCGTTGATCGCGGCCGTGGCACCGAGTTCGAGCGCCTTGTCGAGACGGCGCTGTTGCAGATCGACCACGACGATGGCGCGCGCACCGGACATCTTGGCAATCATCGTGGTCATGAGGCCCTGGGCGCCTCCGCCGAGGATAACAACCGTCTTACCGAGCAGGGCTCCCGCCATCTCCACCGCGTGGGTGGCGACGGAGGCGGGCTCCACGAGAGCACCCTCGTCCATGCTCACGTCATCAGGCAGTTTGAAGACGAGCTGGGCCGGATGCGCCATGTACTTGGCAAAGGCGCCGCGGTAGTTCGGAGCGGTGGCAAGGAAGTCCACCTGCGGGCACACGTTGTAGTGGCCGGCCAGGCAGAACTCGCAACGGTAGCAGGGCTCACCCGGCTCCAAACAGACACGGTCGCCCACCTTGAGGTGAGTAACATCGGCGCCTACCTCGGCAACAACGCCGGACGGCTCGTGGCCGAGTCCTACGATCTGGCCAGGCTGCGGCGGGATGTAGGGCCCGAACTTGAACCCGTGAATGTCCGAGCCGCACATACCAACACGTGCGATCTTGACGACAACCTCGTTCGGCTTCGGAGTGGGGCGCTCACAGTCCTCAATGACCATCGTGCCCGGCTCTTTCAGAATAGCCTTGGAGTTCTCGCTCATTTCTTTCTCCTGTTTCTGTAATCCGTTCTAGCTCGGCGTCTAGGCGTGGCCCTTCCACGCTCGATCCGAGATTATGCGTGCTTCGTTGCACTGGGCCGGTGCTGCATAAAGGTCCGCCAAGTGAAGGGTTTGTACACGACACCCCGGCGAATAACGGCGACATCGTGTACAAACTCTTCACTTCACTGAGTAGGGAACCTGATCGGGTGCTGGCCCGTTTGAAAGCACCCGATCAGGAGTATCTATGAGATTGCGCCGATGGCGGGATCTCTATGTGCAGGAACCGCCAGCTTCGTCCGGATTCGGAACACGCAGGTAGTCACCTTCTACCATCGGCATGCTCGACGCACGACCGGCAGAACCAAGCAGCTCGATCTTCTCGATGGCGCGCTGCTTGAGCGCTGCACGCACGCGGATCTGGGTGTTGACGAAATTCGTCGTGAGATCCTCGCGGATGGCGTCCATCGCAGCCATGCCGAGCTCGGCGTGGATGTTGACCTTGGCAACACCCAACTCAACTGCGCGGCGGACGTCGTCGTTCGGAATGCCGGAGGCGCCGTGGAGAACGAGCGGAACGTCGACGGCGTCGCGTACCTTCTCCAGCACGTCGAATGCAATACGAGGCGTCGAGGAGTACGGGCCGTGAACGTTGCCGATGGCCACGGCAAGGCAGTCCGCTCCGGTGCGCTCGATGAACTCGGCAGCCTCGTTCGGATCCGTGTACTCGTAGCCCTTCATGACCTCTTCGTAGTCGCCCGGGTCACCCACGTGGCCGAGCTCTGCCTCGACCGGAATACCACGCGGATGGTAGTAGTCCACTACCCGCTTGGTCTCGGCAACATTCGCCTCGAAGGGAAGCTTCGACGCGTCACGCATCACGGAGTTGAAGCCGTGGACGTAGGCGTTGTGCACGATCTCGAAGCTGCGGCCGTGATCCCAGTGAACGATGGTGGGCACGTTGGCGTGCTTGGCCATCGAGACCATCGAGGGAGCGAACTCCTCGAAGATCACGTTGTTCACGAAGCCGGTTCCGAAGGAGATGATGACGGGAGACTTCGTCTCCTCAGCAGCATCCATGATGCCCATGAGCATCTCGGAGTTCCAGGTGTTGAAGTGCGGGACTGCGTATCCCTTGGCCTGCGCATCGCGCAGCCACCAATCCAGATTAGCGAGCATATCGGTTTCCTTTCGTTGCTCTTAGTCTTGTCGTTGAGCCCGGAGTTGTCGTTGAGCCCGGAGGCTGCGCCGACGGAACGTGGCCCGTCGGCGCAATCGCTCAGTCTTCGTCGTCGAAGTCGTACGTGAGAACAACCTTGATGGCGTCCTTGTCACGCATTGCTTCGAAGCCCTTCTCCCACTCGGAGAGGCCGAAGCGGTGGGTAATCATCGCCTTGGTCGAGACGAGGCCGTTGGACACGAGGCGCAGCACGTTGCGCCAGGTCCGCGAGTCGTAAGCCATGTGACCGATGATGGAGATGTTCCACTCGGTGATGCGGTTGATGGAGAAGTCGAGCGGCTGGAAGCCCATGCCGGCCCGAACGATCTCGGCGTTGGGGCGCACCATCTCGATGGACTGCTTGAGGGCGATGTTCGCACCCGAGCACTCGATGACGCAGCCGAGGTTCTCCTTGCCACAGATCTCCTGGCAGCGGGCAACGACGTCCTCCTGCTGGGCGTTAACCACGTGGGTTGCGCCGAACTCCATGGCCTTCGGGAAGCGAACCGGAACGTCCGCGTCAAGGCCAACGAGCACGATGTTGACGGCACCCATGATCTTGGCGAGCTGCACGCAGTACAGGCCGAGCGGACCCGCACCGAAGATGACAACGTCCTGACCGGGCAGGAGTGAGGTCTGCTCACA
>RRZT012499305.1_pt1 | contig 20602 bp, 18 predicted proteins | sample 2165551 | NCBI WGS metagenome assembly RRZT01 (sample SAMN10456910, study PRJNA506462) | wastewater metagenome | biome: wastewater; feature: sludge; material: wastewater sludge; isolation source: wastewater sludge with Escherichia coli K12::gfp cells carrying plasmid... | place: USA: Moscow, Idaho... | reverse complement strand
CATGTCCGTTTCCTTATTATTTTAATAATGTATGATGAAATGGTACTATTTCGTAAAGTAAAAGTCAATGAGAACAAAGTGTTTGTAAAGAATTTGTTTATAATAGGTAAGCTACAGAATAAAAGTCAAACAATGTTAAATATGTTGAAATAAAACTGAAAATAAGATAAAATGTATACAATATTTATAGTTTGTCAGCGGAGGTGATAAAATGGCAATAGAGACAGTACAATCTGTCCGCCAGGCAGAACAACTGGCTGCCCAGAAAGAGAAAGAAGCTGAATTGGAAGCAGAGAAGATGATAGCAGAAGCAGAGGAGGATGCGAGGCAGCATCTTGTTCTGATCAAAAAGTCTTCACAAGAAAGTTCCCAGAAAGCTTCTGATGATTCAAAGATTCAGGCTGATACATTGCTTGAAACTTCTTTGGAAGAAGCTCAAAAAGAGATAGAAAAACTGCGCCTGGATGTAAAAGAGAAGCAAAAAGAGGCTATCGAACTAGTTCTATCAGAATTGATCTGAAATACGAAAGGGAGGTGCAGACATTATGGCAGTGCTGCAAATGCAGCGTATCACGATATGCGCATTGAAAAAAGACAGGAAACAGATTCTTGAATTTTTACAGCGCAGAGGTGTGATAGAAATTACGAATGAAATAGCAGAAGATGATGTATTCCGTAAGATGGACGTAAGTATTGCTGTTTCGTTATTAGAAAAAGGGAAAAAGAATGCCGAAGAGGCAGTTCGAATTCTCAACGAGAAGGTTCCTGAAAAGACTTCAATGCTTGCAGGTCTAGGCGGAAGAAATGAAGTAAACAAAGAAGTTTATGATGAATTTGCAGGAAAAAGAGATAAAATTTCTCAGGTCGTTAACAGGGTCGTTCAGATCGAGAAGCAGCTTGCAGAAAGCAGAGCTGAACTTGCGAGAATAGGAACCCAGTCTGAAATGCTGATCCCATGGTCTGGTCTTGACATTCCACTGAATTTCAAGGGTACAAAAACAACAAAATCTTTTATCGGTACACTTCCGGGAGAGTGGAGTTTAGAAAGCCTTTATCTGGAAATGCCTGATGTAAAAGAAATCACCATCGATTTGATCAGCAGCAATAAAATGAGCACCAATCTGTTTGTTCTCTGTAGAAAAGAAGATGCAGACAGTGTGTTTGAAAAACTTAGAAATGCGGGATTTTCTTATCCAGCCATACAGGGAAGCAAGCCTCCAAAAGAGATGGATGAAGAGCTCAGACAGCAGACCAAAGAAGTGCTTGAGGATATTGAAGCACTGTCGGAAGAACTTGCAGAACTCTCTAAAGAGAGAGAGAACATCAGATTTTATCAGGATTATTGTGCACTTCGTCTTGAAAAATACCAGGTTCTTGGAGCGTTGCCACAATCAAGAAATATCTTCATGATAACAGGATATCTTCCGGAAGAAGATTGTGCACAGTTAGAACAGGATCTGCATGAAAGGTATGAGATCCATGTTGAATTTCAAATGCCTTCAGAGGAAGAAAATGTACCTGTCAAACTCAAGAATAATAAATTTGTGGAGCCACTTGAAGGAACGATTGAGTCTTTCAGTCTGCCGGGCAAAGGAGAAATGGATCCGACTGCTGTTACAGCGATCTTTTATTATTTTCTTTTTGGGTTGATGTTGTCTGATGCAGTCTATGGGCTTGTTATAGTCCTATGTTGCGGACTTGCATTATTGAAATTTGGAAAAACCATGGAAGAAGGCTTGAGTAAAGCTATGAAAATGTTCTTTTACTGTGGAATTTCTACGACCTTCTGGGGGGTCATGTTTGGAAGTTATCTGGGAGATATTGTCGATACCTTTTCAGCAAGCTTTCTTGGGACAACCGTCAGCATACCGCCTGTCTGGTTCTTCCCGGTGAAGGAACCAATGAGAATGCTTGTTTTTTCCATGTTACTTGGAATTATTCATCTGATTACAGGTCTTACAATGAAACTGTATCAGAACTACAAAGCAAAAGATTTTACAGGTATTTTATATGATGTTGTTTTCTGGTATTTTCTTCTGATTGGCTCTGTCATTGCATTAATGGGAGTTCCAACATTCACGAACACACTCGGGCTTACGGTCTCTTTGCCGGGTGCAGTGACCAGCGTGGGTGGAATTCTGGCTTTGGTAGGAGCGGTCGGTATTGTTTTAACAAATGGAAGAGAGTCAAAGAATCCATTTAAGCGTTTTCTAAAAGGACTTTATGCGCTATATGGCATTACAGGTTATTTAAGTGACGTGTTATCTTACTCCCGTCTGCTGGCATTGGGTCTTGCGACCGGCGTTATCTGCACGGTAATTAATAAAATGGCAAGTATGACAGCGATTGGACCACTTGGAATCATTCCATTTCTGATTATTGTAATATTCGGACATACTCTGAATATTGCGATTAATGCGCTTGGTGCGTATGTCCATACAACACGTTTACAGTATGTTGAATTTTTTGGCAAATTTTATAATGGCGGAGGACGTTCTTTCAGACCATTTAAAGTAAATACAAAATATTACAAGATTAAGGAGAATTGAAAAGATGGAAGGTTTAGGAATCGTATTTGCATTAGCAGGAGCAATTTTAGCAGCATTGGTAGCAGGAATCGGATCAGCAATTGGTGTTGGTATGGCAGGAGAGGCTGCAGCAGGCGTTGTAACAGATGACCCAAGTAAATTCAGTAAAGTACTGATCTTACAGTTGCTTCCTGGTACACAGGGTATTTATGGTCTTTTGATCGCATTCATTACATTGACACAGATCGGTGTGCTTGGTGGATCATCTGATATGTCACTGGAAAAAGGACTTCTTTATTTTGCAGCATGTATGCCAATGGCAGTTGTTGGATATTTCTCAGCAGTCAGACAGGCAAAAGCTTCCCTTGCAAGTATTTCACTTGTATCAAAAAAACCAGATCAGTTTGGTAAGGCAATGATCTTCCCAGCGATGGTAGAAACATACGCGATCCTGGCTTTGCTTATTTCCATTCTTGCAATTATGGGAATCACACCACTGGCAATATAATGAAAATAAGGAGAGCTTGGCTATGACCGGATTGGATAAAATCATTAAGCATATTGAGGATGATGCCTCTGCTGCCGCTGAGGAATTGATTCTGCAGGCCAAGAAAAAAGCAGAACAAATAAAAAATGATGCAGTTGCGGAAGGGGAGAAGCTGGCACGAGAGGCGAAGGCACAATCAGAGCTTGAAACAGTTTCCTTTCTGGAACGTGCAAAGTCAGCAGCCACGCTGCAGAAAAAGAAAATGATACTGACAGAAAAACAGAAATGTATCAGTGTTATCATAGAAAAGGCGCAGGAACATTTACTTCAGATGCAGTCAGAAGAGTATTTTTCTACTATTTTGAAGATGCTTCCTAAATATGCAAGAGGCTTGAATGGAGAAATTAGATTTTCGCCCAGAGATCTGGACAGGATTCCGGCGGATCTTGAACATAGAATTGCCTCTGTTCTAAACGAAAAAGAAGGAGCAGCTTTGAAAATTTCAAAAGAGTCTGCGAAAATCAAGGGCGGATTTCTGCTGATCTATGATGATGTGGAAGAGAATTGTTCCTTTGAAGCACTTCTTGAGAATCAAAGAGATTATTTACAGGATAAAATCGGACAGCTGCTTTTTGAGCAGCAGACATGATAGAAAGGGAAGGTGTTTGGATGTCAAAGGAACAATACATCTACGCAGTTGCCCGCGTACGTTCCAAAGAACTTGCATTGCTTGATAAACCAGTTCTGGAACAGCTGCTGTCCTGTAAAACATATGAAGACTGTCTGAAGGTACTTACAGATAAAGGATGGGGAGAACACTCAGGTGAAAGTGCAGAAGAGATCCTCACCCAGGAACGGGAAAAGACCTGGACTTTTATCAGAGAACTGGTGACGGACATGTCAGTGTTTGATACCTTTTTATATGAGAAGGATTTTCATAATTTAAAAGCAGCGATCAAACAGGTCTATGTCAGAAACGAAGTGCCAAATATCTTTATTAATGATGGAACTGTTGATAAAGAACTAATTTTTGAAGCTGTTAAGAATCATGATTTTACGAATCTGCCTGACCACATGCAGACGGCGGCGGAAGAAGCATATCAAATGCAGATGAGGAATGGCGATGGCCAGCTCTGCGATATCATCCTGGACCGTGCAGCATTGGATACAGTGTATAAAAAAGCAGGTGAATCAGGCAATGAGCTTCTCATGGAATATGCTGAACTACGAGTCGTGACTGCCAATCTGAATTGTGCGATCAGGGGAGCCAAAACAGGAAAAAGAATTGAATTTTTTGAAATGGCCCTTGCACAGTGCCAGACACTTGATAAGAAAGAATTGGTCAGGGCAGCGTTGACAGGAGTGGAAGCAATTTATGATTATCTTTCAACAACAGTGTATGATGATGCGGTATTTGCTTTAAAAGAGTCATTTTCAACATTTGAACGTTGGTGCGACAATCTGATCATAAACAGGATCAAGCCACAAAAATACAACACGATATCAGTATCACCTCTTGCAGCTTATATTCTGGCCAGAGAGAATGAAATAAAAACTGTCAGAATTCTATTATCAGGAAAATTAAATGAATTACCTGAGAATTCGATCAGGGAAAGACTGAGGGATATGTATGTATAAAATAGCGATTATGGGAGACCGTGACAGTATTTATGGATTTGCGGCTTTAGGAATTGCAACCTATCCTGTCAGTACAAAAGAGGAAGCCACAAAAACATTAAAACATCTTGCTGAAGGCTCTTATGCAGTCATTTACACAACAGAAGCACTATATAGCGAAATTCTGGAAGAGATAGAATTCTACAAAAGCAGTCTGATTCCGGCAATCATCCCCTTACCCGGGGTGAGTGGAAATAATGGGATCGGAATTGCGAACGTAAGAAAATCAGTAGAACGAGCTGTAGGTTCAGATATCATTTTTAACAACGAAAACTAGTAAAGCAGGTGATAAATATAATGAAAAAAGGTACCATAAAAAAAGTCGCAGGACCTTTGGTAATAGCAGAGAACATGCGTGATGTCAATATGTTTGACGTTGTTCGTGTCAGTGAACAGAGGCTGATCGGTGAAATCATCGAAATGCATGGAGACCTCGCATCCATTCAGGTCTATGAAGAAACGTCTGGACTCGGACCGGGAGAACCTGTAGAGTCTACAAATGCTCCACTCAGCGTTGAACTCGGACCTGGGTTGATTGGAAGTATTTTTGACGGTATCCAGAGACCTCTGGTGCGTATTATGAAGGAAACAGGCAATAATTTAAAGAGAGGGATTGAAATACCAGCTCTTGACAGAGAATCATCCTGGCACTTTGTACCGCAGAAAAATGTTGGTGACAAAGTAGAAGCTGTAGATATTATCGGGACTGTACAGGAATCAGTTATTATTGAACATAAGATCATGGTTCCGCATGGATTTGCGGGAACCCTTGTATCCATTTCAGAAGGCGATTATAAGGTTGAGGATGTAATTGCTATTATAGAAACAGCCGATGGCGAGAAAAAAGAGATTACCCTGATGCAGAAATGGCCGGTACGTGTGGGCCGTCCTTATAAAGAAAAGCTGTCTCCGGATATGCCTTTGGTTACAGGACAAAGAGTAGTCGATACTTTATTCCCCATTGCAAAAGGTGGCGTAGCAGCTGTTCCGGGACCGTTCGGAAGTGGAAAGACGGTTGTTCAGCATCAGCTGGCAAAATGGGCAGAAGCAGATATTATCGTATATATTGGATGTGGAGAACGTGGAAATGAAATGACAGACGTTCTTAATGAATTTCCCGAACTGAAAGATCCAAAAACAGGACATTCTTTAATGGAAAGAACGGTTTTAATCGCCAATACTTCTGATATGCCTGTTGCAGCCAGAGAAGCATCGATTTATGTTGGTATTACGATTGCAGAATATTTCAGAGATATGGGATTCTCAGTAGCGCTTATGGCGGATTCCACTTCAAGATGGGCAGAGGCACTCCGTGAAATGTCCGGACGTCTTGAGGAAATGCCTGGTGAAGAGGGATACCCAGCTTATCTCGGAAGCCGTCTGGCACAGTTCTATGAACGTGCTGGAAGAGTAATTTCTCTAGGTACAGATGGAAGAGAAGGAACATTGTCTGTTATTGGTGCGGTATCACCTCCAGGTGGAGACATATCTGAGCCGGTATCTCAGGCAACACTTCGAATTGTTAAGGTATTCTGGAGTCTCGATTCGAACCTTGCATACAGAAGACATTTCCCGGCAATCAACTGGCTGACAAGTTATTCACTCTATTCAGATAATATGGGTAAATGGTTTAATTCAAGTGTAGATGAAAACTGGATGGAATTACGTTCCAGACTGATGCATCTGTTACATGATGAATCTGAACTTGATGAAATTGTAAAACTTGTCGGAATGGATGCACTTTCTTCTCCAGACAGATTAAAACTTGAAGCGGCACGTTCCATCAGAGAAGATTTTCTTCATCAGGATGCGTTCCATGAAGTGGATACCTACTCTTCATTAGAGAAACAGTTCAAAATGATGGAGTTGGTTCTTGCATATTACGACAAAGCATTAAATGCGCTGGAGCAGGGAGCATCCATAAATGAATTGGTCAAGCTTCCGGTCAGAGAAAAAATCGGTAGATTTAAATATATTGCATCGGATGTAATGGAGAAGAATTATGATGACATACTTGAAAATCTCGATAGAGATATAGACAAACTGCTGAAAAAGGAGGAAGCCTAATGCCAAAGGAATATAGAACAATCCAGGAAGTTGCAGGTCCTCTGATGCTTGTACGCGGAGTGGAAGATGTTTCCTATAATGAACTTGCTGAGATCGAACTGGCAAGTGGAGAAAAAAGACGCTGTAAGGTATTGGAAATTGACGGAGGAAATGCACTGGTTCAGCTATTTGAAAGCTCAACAGGTATCAACCTCTCTAACAGTAAAGTACGTTTTCTTGGAAGAAGCATGGAACTTGGGGTGTCAGAAGATATGCTAAGCCGTGTTTTTGATGGACTTGGCAGACCAATCGATAATGGTCCAGAGATCCTTCCGGAAAAAAGAATGGATATCAATGGTCTGCCTATGAATCCTGCAGCCAGAAACTATCCACAGGAATTTATACAGACAGGAGTTTCAGCGATCGATGGTCTAAATACCCTGGTAAGAGGTCAGAAACTTCCGATCTTCTCGGCAAGTGGACTTCCACACGCTGAACTTGCGGCTCAGATTGCAAGACAGGCAAAAGTACGTGGAACAAGCGAACCATTTGCGGTTGTTTTTGCAGCAATGGGTATTACATTTGAAGAGGCAAACTTTTTCACCCAGAGTTTTCGAGAGACGGGTGCGATCGACAGAACTGTCATGTTCGTAAACCTGGCAAATGATCCAGCGGTCGAACGTATTGCAACTCCAAGAATGGCACTGACAGCGGCTGAATATCTTGCTTTTGAAAAGGACATGCATGTTCTGGTCATATTAACAGATATTACGAATTATGCAGATTCGCTCAGAGAAGTATCGGCAGCCAGAAAGGAAGTTCCAGGACGCCGTGGTTATCCGGGCTATATGTATACTGACCTGGCTTCTTTATATGAACGTGCAGGACGTCTGAAAGGAAAACCTGGAAGTATTACAATGATTCCGATTTTAACAATGCCTGAAGATGATAAAACGCATCCTATCCCAGATCTTACAGGATATATTACTGAAGGCCAGATCATCCTGAGTCGAGAACTCTACAGACAAAGTGTGGCACCACCGATCGATGTACTCCCATCCCTGTCACGTTTGAAAGATAAAGGAATTGGAAGTGGAAAAACACGTGCAGATCATGCAAATACAATGAACCAGTTGTTTGCTGCCTATGCACGTGGAAAAGAAGCAAAAGAACTCATGGTCGTACTTGGTGAAGCAGCGCTGACAGATATCGATAAACTTTATGCAAAATTTTCCGATGCATTTGAACAGGAGTATGTATCGCAGGGATATCATACAAACAGAAATATTGAAGAGACCTTAGACCTTGGATGGAAACTTCTATCCATTCTTCCAAGAACAGAACTTAAGAGAATTAAGGATGAATTCCTGGATCAGTATTATGGTAAACAGTAATTGTTTATTGTATAACAGCAGGAAATAATTCCAAGGAAGAAGGGAGGAAAAATACTTGGCTAAAACGCATGTCAATCCTACCCGAATGGAATTGACTAAATTAAAGAAAAAGCTTGTCACTGCAACAAGGGGACACAAACTGTTAAAGGATAAACGCGATGAACTCATGAGACAATTTCTGGATCTTGTCAGAGAGAATAAAGAACTGAGAGAAAAAGTCGAAGATGGAATCCGCGCAGCAAATAAAAACTTTGTTCTTGCAAGAGCAGGGATGTCAAATGAAGTTTTGAATGTTGCATTGATGGCCCCGAAACAGGAAGTGTTTTTACAGGTAGACAGTAAAAATGTAATGAGTGTTGATATCCCAGTTTTTGACTATCATACAAAAACACCGGATGCAAATGATATTTACTCTTACGGTTTTGCCTTTACTTCAAGTGACCTTGATGATTCGGTAAAAGCACTGCATGACATTTTTCCGGATATGCTTAAACTGGCTGAATGTGAAAAGGCATGCCAGCTTATGGCTGCAGAAATAGAGAAGACCAGAAGAAGGGTCAATGCTCTGGAACATGTTATGATCCCGGAATTAAGAGAAAACATCAAGTACATCGTAATGAAACTGGATGAGAACGAAAGAAGCACACAAATTCGTTTAATGAAAGTAAAGGACATGATGCTCGAACAGGCACATCATTACAAAGAAAGACAAGAATCGGTATAAAAAATCACTATAAAGAACCAGCATAAAGAATCAATGTAAAAAATCAATATAAAGAATCATTATAAAGAAAAGAATCAAAAATAAGAGAGAGATATAGACGATGGCCATATAGAGGTGCTCGTCTATATCTTTTTTAAGAAAAAATTATGTTGAGCTTTTATCAGGGAAGACTTAAAATAGAATTATGGAAAAATTACAACAATTATTAGAAAAACATATAGCAGAAACAATGTATCAGTTGGTTGCAAGCAATCCGGTCAAAGGGGAAGAGACGATCAAGTTAAAACTTCGTCCGATACTTCAAAAGGACCAGATATTATATCAGGCAAGCAGCTTTATTGGTACGCAGGTCATCCATAAAAATTATAGCAAGAATGATGCAGTTACGGCAGTCTGTCTTGCAATGGAAACGAAATTCAGGCAGCTTGAAATTCATACGACCAGCCATATCGTGACGGTGCTGATCAGTAAAAAGGGTAAAATGACTGTAAAAGAGAAAGTGGTTACCGGCGCAGAGAAAGAAATTGATCTGACACATAACCGAAAAAAGAAATATTTGCTTGAAGAAGGAAAAGCTGTTGGCTTTTTGATCGACCTTGGAATACAGGAGGAATCAGGAAAAATATTGAAGTCTAAATATGACAAATTCAGGCAGATCAATCGTTTCCTGGAGTTTATTGAAGACATCATTCCTGAACTTGATAAGGAACAGAAAATCCATATATTGGATTTTGGCTGCGGTAAGTCGTATCTGACCTTTGCAATGTATCATTTTTTGAAAAATGTGAAGGGTCTTGATATTTCGATCACGGGACTGGATTTAAAAAAAGATGTGATTGAGCATTGTAACCGACTCGCTGAAAAGTATGAGTATCAGGAGTTACATTTTTTACATGGAGATATTGCAGATTATTCTCAGGAACACTCTATTGATATGGTCGTTACGTTGCATGCATGTGATACTGCAACGGATCATGCGTTACAAAAAGCTGTTGACTGGAATGCAAAAGTAATTCTTTCTGTGCCATGTTGTCAGCACGAATTGAATCGTCAGATCAAATGTACTGAACTGGATGGTATATTAAAATACGGACTGATCAAAGAAAGAATGTCAGCATTGATTACTGATGCGATCCGGGCTGAATTATTAACAGAACAAGGTTATTCAGTGCAGATCCTTGAATTTATAGATATGGAACACACACCAAAAAATATTCTGATCAGAGCTGTTAAGACAGGAAGAGTTTTAAATAACAAACGAGAAGAACTTGAAAAACTCTTTCAGTTTCTTCATGTTGACCCAGCATTGAACAGACTGCTAAGAAATGAATAAAGGAATTTATGAAAAAGACAATTATTAAAATATTCGTCTGTATTGTGACTTTTTTTGCATCAATAGCAGTGATTGGTGCAATCACAAATCAGGGGAATGCAGATATGACAGTAGAAATGAGTCCTGCAGAATTTCCACTTGTCTATGTGGTAAGAAATGGTACAAATATTAACTGTATGCATGGCTATGCGTCCCGGATGAAAGAGAGTTTTATCCGGGATTCTGTCACGCCCATTGGAGAAGACAGAAAAATAAGGCTTCATGCAGATACATACGATCTGGATATCAAAGGACTTGGATTTGAGGTAAGAAGTGCGGATGGAAGCAGACTGATCGAAAATACTGAAATATCAGAGTATAATACGACCAAAGAGGGAATTGATCTTGAAGTCACGCTCAAAGATCTGATCGAACCGGATACCGAATATACACTGATTTTTTTAATCACCAAAGAAACTGGCGAGGTCATTCGATATTATACGAGGGTGCTTCAGTCAGAAGAACTGTTTACAGATGAAAAACTTAATTTTGTAAACTACTTTCATGAGAGTACCTTTACTAAGAATAATGATATCATTAAATACCTTGAACCCAATTCAGAAGGTGACAATACTACATTTAACAAAGTCAATATACACTCTAGTTTTTCGCAGATCACATGGGGAGACTTAAGTGTTATGAAGGCAGGGGATATTCACGCCAGTATATCTGAAATAGGAAGCCAGACGGCAACGGTCTTGCTTAAGTATGTTGCCATGGTCAATGAAGAGAAGTATCAAGTAACAGAATATTATAGGGTAAAATATGGAACAGAAAGAATGTATCTTCTGGATTTTGAGAGAACAATGAATCAATATCCACAGATGAACCAGGATATTTTCTCGAGCAGTAAGATCATGATCGGAATCAGCAGTCCTTCCATTGAGAAAAGAGAGAGTGAAGATGGAAATATGATTGCTTTTGTTCAGCAGAATACACTCTACTCTTTTAATATGGTCGATAACAAGTATGTGAGACTATTTTCTTTTTATGATAACGAAAACTGGGATGCAAGAACGCTGTTCGATAAACATGGAATCCGTATTCTGTCGGTCGAGGAAACTGGAAACGTAAGATTCATGGTGTATGGATACATGAATCGCGGCAGGCATGAAGGAAGTGTTGGAATACAGGTCTATTATTTTAACAGTATGACAAATACAATAGAAGAGGATATTTTTATTCACTATGACAGGTCTTATGAATTACTTGCAAAAGAGATCAACAATCTTGCATATGTTTCAAAAGATAATGTGATGTATCTGATGCTTGATGGAACAATCTATTCAGTAGACCTGATTGCAAAGGATAGCAAGATCATTGCTTCAGGATTGACAGAAGACAGTTATAAAGTATCAGAAAACAATAAAATGATTGCCTGGCAGTCAGAAACAGATAAGACCAGAAATAAGGAATTAATCCTTCTGAACCTGAATACAACACAGGAGAGCAGAACATCGGTTTTAGATATGCAAAGAGTTGCACCATTAGGATTTATGGGAGACGATATTATTTATGGAATTGCAGATCAGGATGATATAATCACTGATAAAGCAGGGGAAACTATTTTTCCGATGAAGAAGGTCATCATTCAGAATGAACAGGGAGAAATACTAAAAGAATACCAGCAGGAAGGTGTTTTTGTAACGGAAGGACTTGTTGAAGATAATCTGCTGACGCTAAAGCGCATCACTAAAACTGCCTTATCAGAAGGACAGGATGTAAACCTGCTGCTTTATGAACGGATAGAAGATGATCAGATCCTAAATGCAAAACAGGCTGAAAGTACACAGAATAGCCTTGAATCTGTTGTAATTCAGGATTATGAAACAGTGATACAGGTCGTATTGAAAAAAACCGTCACACCGGATACGATCAAATTTATGACACCAAAAGAAGTATTGTTTGAGGGTGGTCGAGAAATTTCTTTGGCAGAAGTTGAAAATGAAGATGTTAAGTATTATGTATATGATCCTTATGGGGTGGATTCTGACTGGACAGATCCTGCTAAAGCGGTAAAAAGAGCATTTGAGATCACAGGCGTTGTGAGAAATGAAAGCGGCGGTGAAGTCTGGGCACCAGGGAACAAGATGACGAAGAACCAGATCATGAAAATCACCGAGACTTTTGTGGAAGAAGGTGAGACCAGCCTATCGGTTTGTCTTGACAGTATACTGGCATTTGAGGGAATTCAGAAGAGTTCAAATACGCTTCTTTTAAGTGGAATGACCATCAATGATATTCTGGAGGATAATATAGAAGAGTCGCAGGCATTGATTTTATCAGGATGTACATTAGATTCTGTATTGTATTATGTAAACAGAGAAATCCCGGTCATGGCAATGCTGAATGATGGCAATGCAGTATTGATCGTTGGATTTAATGAATTGAATACAGTGATTATGGACCCACAGACTGGAACAATATATAAAAAGGGAATTCTGGATTCAACACAGTGGTTTGAAGAAAATGGTAATAATTTTATTACCTATACAAAGAAGGAGTAAAATATGGATGAGAGAATTGTAAAACTTGCAAATGGCCTGGTTCGTTATTCCTGTGCAGTTGAACCTGGGGAAAAAGTATATATTCATTATATTGGTGAGAAAACAGAAGAGCTTGCAAGATGTATTATCAGTGAAGTATACAAGGCAGGAGGAATGCCTTTTGCACACTATACAAACCAGAAAGTATTGCGCGAGCTCTTATTGGGATGTACAAAGGAACAACTTGAGAAGATGGCTGAAATCGATTGTGCGGAAATGTCTTCCATGGATTGCTATATTGGAATCCGTGGAACAGATAATGTCTCAGAACTTTCGGATGTACCCGAAGACAAAATGGAATTATATGACAGTATTTATATGGAACCGGTACATCATAAAATACGTGTACCAAAGACAAAATGGGTCGTGCTTAGATATCCAAATGATTCCATGGCGCAATTGGCATCGATGAGTACGCATCGATTTGAAGATTTTTATTTTCAGGTCTGTAATCTGGATTATGCAAAAATGGGACAGGCAATGGAAGCACTGGTCACAAAACTGAATCAGACTGAAAAAGTCAGAATTACAGCTCCTGGAACCGACCTGAGTTTTTCCATAAAGGAAATTCCATCGGTACCCTGTTGTGGAAAACGTAATATTCCGGATGGTGAAGTTTATACAGCCCCTGTGAGAGATAGCGTGAATGGAGTTATTCGTTATAATACGCCATCTCTTTACCAGGGATATACATATACAGATATTCAGTTCACATTTCAGGATGGTAAAATTATTGATGCAACTGCAAATAACAATGAAAAAATAAACCGTCTTTTAGATAGTGATGAAGGCGCAAGATATATCGGAGAATTTGCGATCGGGGTCAATCCGTACATCCATCATCCAATGAAAGATACACTGTTCGATGAAAAAATAGCGGGCTCGATACATTTTACCCCTGGTAATTGTTATGAGAAAGCGAATAACGGAAATACCTCCGTGATTCACTGGGATCTGGTTTTGATCCAGAGTCCGGAATACGGAGGCGGTGAGATATACTTTGATGATGTTTTGATCAGAAAAGATGGAAGATTTGTGATTCCGGAGTTAGAATGTCTTAATCCGGAAAATCTCATGTAATGACATATCAGTTAAAATCTTTCCCAGATTAGTTGGGAAAGATTTTTTTTGCGTTTTTTTGTAAAGAGAACAATAAAATCATTCCGAGAACACCACATGATATGACTTCGCCTGCAAATACAGTGGCAAAACTAAACCATAAGGGTTCAATTCCATATGCATATTTAAGAACAAAGGGAACAATGATCGTATTGGCAGCGATAGGGGGAATGGCAGCCATCCATTTGTAACGACGGAGGGAATACGTTCCAATCGCACCAAGCAGTGTTGCCAGACTTCCAAATACAATATCAAGAGGGACGCAGCCAGTCAAAGTATTACTTAACAGACAGCCGATGAACAATCCTGGGATTGCTGCAGGGGTAAAAAAGGGAAGTATGGTCAATGCTTCTGAAAAACGGATCTGAATTGCACCACTTGCCAGACCGAGAGCGTTGGCAAGAAAGGTAAGAATTACATAGATTGCAGCAATCATTGCTGCCTGGGTCATGAAAAGTACATTTTTTTGTTTCATTGAAAAATCTCCTTTAGTTTTGTTTTTTTCGTCAGGAAGGTTACGAACTGACGTGTTGTTGAGCAAATGAATCGAATACCGATGCATCTTGTTTAGTTATCAAAAGCCTTTTAATCAGGGCTATTGCGCGCTTGAATAGTATAGCACAATTTTATATAAAAGCAAGGCTAAAATATATACTGAATAATCAAAATATACAAACAAAATAATTGATAAATAACCAACAATAAGATATAATATCAGTACATTAAAGCATAATAACTGATAAATAAAGTTTATAAACTTCGTATCAATGTTGCGTGATAACAAATTCAGTGTATTTTGTTGGAGGAGTGGGACTATGAGATTAGGAACATTACTGATCAGTGTTTTTGGATGCGCAAGTATTCTTGCAACAGGAGTAGTTGCCCTGATCGCAGACAACAGTATTAAAATCAGACCTACACTAAGATAGAAGAAGAATTACAGGCAGAGGTAGATACACTGACCGGAGATATCAATGGGTGGATCATACAGAAGGCCCAGATCGTTGAGTCGTTATCTACATTATATCAGGATGGTATTGATTCGAAGATTACGCCTGAATATTTAAATCCACTCCTGTTTACTCCTGCAACAGAAGGTACTGTATCAGATATTTATATTGGAACCAAAGACGGAGTCATGATTGATGGATCGCTGTGGGTACCGGATGCAGATTATGACCCCCGTACCAGAGCATGGTATCTTGCTGCAGAAGCAGCAGACGGAGTCGTCTATACCGATGCATATCTTGATCTTGTCACAGGCAAGTGGGCCATCTCGGTAGCACAGGCGATCAAGTCTGAACAGGGAGATCTCCATGGTGTTATGGCCATTGATATCTTACTTGATACCATCACACAAAAAGTCACAGAACGTAAACTTGGCGAGAGCGGATATGCATTTATGATTGACTCAAAAGGGCTGATCATAGCACATCCTGAGGCTGAATTGCTGAATGTTGATATGCATACCATTACCGGTCTGGAATCACTGACAGACATGATGACTTCAAATGAGAGTGGTTATGAAGAATATCAGTATAATGGAACAGATAAAATTCTTGTATTTAGAAAAGTTCCGGCGACTTCTTGGTCAGTTGCATTTACGATCAATCAGGATGAAGCATTTGCAGAAGTGATGCAGAGCAGAATATCATTTGCAATATTGATCGTAATCGTAATTCTTGTGATTCTTGCAGTCAGCTTTATAGCGGCGGGTAAAATAACAAAACCACTGAAAGCATTAACAGTAGAAGCTCAGAAAGTTGCGGATGGTAATTTGCAAATAGATATCAAATCATCTGGAGCAAAAGAGGTAAAAGATCTGTCAGAAGCATTTCGAGCGATGACAGAAAATATAGCACGTGTAGTAAGTGAGATCGGAAGTGCGGCTGAAAGAGTCAATCACTCATCTGGAGAGATTCAGGTGATCACAGACAATACGAAATCAATATCGGAGGAAATTGCAAAAACATCCCATGAACTTGCGATAGGAGCCGGTAATCAGGCATCTTCTGTTTCGGAAGGAGCAGATATGATCGTGAATATGTCAAGAGCGATCGAACAGGTTGCAGAATCAAGCCAGGATACGCACCGACTGATACTCGATGTAGATCATTCAGTACAGGATGGCGTATTAGCACTTGAAAGACAACATAGCCTGATGGAACAAAATGACAGATCAACTGAAAAGGTAGTACAGGCGATCTCGTTACTTGAAAGCAAAGCATCGGAAATTCAAAAGATCGTTGGTGTGATCGGGGAAATAGCCGATCAGACAAATCTGTTATCATTAAATGCCGCAATAGAAGCAGCCAGAGCTGGAGAACAGGGCAAAGGATTTGCAGTCGTTGCTGATGAAGTCAGAAAACTGGCTGAGCAGTCTGCATCGTCAAGCAATGATATCGAAACATTATTAAAGGATATTCTTGATAAAACGATGCGAAGCATGGAAGATGTTATGGAAGTTCAAAAGATCGTAAGTGAGCAGAAGATATCACTTGATGAAACAAGAGAACTTTATGCAAAGATCCAGGATGCTGTTCAGATCATAGTTCAAAAAGCTGTTGCAATTTCAACTGAAACAGTTGAACTTCAAAAAAGCTCAGACAAAGTTTCCAATTCCATGGGAGATGTGGCGGCAATTACGGAAGAAAGTGCTGCAGCAACAGAAGAGGTGGCAGCAGCGACTTCTGATCAAAGTAATTCTCTTGGGAATGTCAGCACAGAAGTAACAAATCTGGTAAATGAGGCACAGCTTCTCATCGATACGATTTCGGTTTTTAAAGTATAATATATAGTATTTGGATATGATCTGGTATTTATTAAATGAATCTGTCACAATTTAAGAACGGTGCACTCCATTTTGGAGTGCACCGTTCTTAATCAGGACTATATTAACGATTTAGGTATTTATTTACGGTAAGGTCAGTTGTTCTTCTCATCCCGCTGTATTTTATATTTTGTAACAAGTTTTTGAATTCTGTCGTTGGGATTCAAAAGATCGCTGATTGATGTATCATGATTCAGTGTATCAATGATATAAGCAATATATTTACTCATGTCACAATTAATGTAATAAGGACGCTCTAGTAATTCAGGTGTTTGATAGATCAGATTCGTAGTCAGGATCTTATCAATCAGTCCATCTTCATATGCGGTATCGATCTTATCCAGTCCACTAGTGAAAAGGCCAAAAGTCGCACAGATATAGATTCTGTTTGCTTTGCGTAATTTCAGTTCGGCCGCAACTTCAAGAACACTTTCTCCGGAAGAAATCATATCATCAATTACGATAATATCTTTCCCTTCTACACTGGAACCAAGGAACTCATGAGCTACGATTGGATTCCTGCCATTTACGATATGTGTATAGTCTCTTCTTTTATAGAACATACCCATATCAAGACCAAGTACGTTCGCGATATAGATCGCACGGCTCATACCACCTTCGTCAGGACTGACGACCATCATATGATCTGCATCAATATCAAGATCGGGAACATGTTTTAAAAGACCTTTAATGAACTGATAGGCTGGCTGTACAGTTTCAAATCCATGAAGTGGAATTGCGTTTTGTACGCGGGCATCATGTGCATCGAAAGTGATAATATTATCAACGCCCATCTGCACCAGTTCCTGAAGAGCGATTGCACAGTCAAGAGATTCTCTTGCTGTTCTTTTATGTTGTCTGCTTTCATAGAGAAAAGGCATGATCACAGTGATTCTTCTTGCTTTTCCGCCAACAGCAGCAATAATGCGCTTGAGATCCTGATAATGATCATCAGGTGACATGTGGTTCGTTTCACCACATAGTGAGTAGGTCAGACTATAATTAGCCACATCGACCAGAAGAAAGAGATCGGTACCCCTGACTGATTCTAAAATGATTCCCTTTGCTTCTCCGGAACCAAAACGGGGCACTTTGGCTTTGAGAAGATAGGACTCTCTCTGGTACCCTGCAAAAGCAAGACTGTCTTTATGTTCATTCTTGCGTTCTGTTCTCCATTTTACAAGATAATGGTCGATTTTTTCACCAAGAGTCTTGCAGCCTTCTAAGGCGATCATGCCAAGAGAACCTACAGGTATTGTTTCAAGGTTACGTTTTTCTTCACGATTGGGCATAGCGGAAGAATCCTCACTTTCTGTTAATCAATCTTTTTTTATACATTCTGATATCCGGACCAGTTAACTTACATACATGATAATGACTCATGATTCGGGAAAAAATTCGATCAGAATAACGGTTGCGTGTTTCTTCAAGAGAAAGATTAGTAGAGATGATTGTTGGTTTTTTCCTGATGTGTCGTTCATTCAGAAAGGAAAAAAGTTGTGATGTGACATTTGCTTTCAGGGTTTCTGTTCCTAAATCATCTATTATCAACAAATCACAATTATATAGGTCATCTAAAAGATTGTAAAGGTCTTCTTTCTTTTTATAGTCGAAAGTACCTGCAGAAAGTATATCAAAGAGTTGAACAGAGCTAAAATAGAGAACAGGATGACCTGCTTCTATGATCTCTTTTGCAATGCAGCCTGACAGAAAAGATTTTCCGGTTCCGACCGTTCCGTAAAAGAATAAATTACGGTAATCTTTTCCGAAAACAGATACAAACTCATGACATTCCTTGACGGCATTCTGAAAACGTGTCAGATCATCACCTTCATAATAAGAACTATTAAGAGTAGAAAAATTTTCTTTTAAAAGGACTTCCTGTATATTTGACTGTGCATATAGCATGGTAATGATAGCCTGCCTGAAACAATGACATTTTTCATTATTAATATATCCGGTATCCTGACAGTCAGAGCAATGATAGATTGGTTCCAGGTAATCAGCAGGATATCCATGAGAAGCTAAAAGTGACTGCTTTTGCGTTGAGAGTTCCTCGAGCTGTAGTTTTAAATCAGATAAAGCAGACTCATCTCCATCGATCAGTTTCTTGCCCTGCTGAACAGAAATGGATGCGATGCTGTTGTCAATGGCTTCAAATTCCGGTATGGACCGGTAGACTTCTTCCCTGCGGTTTGTATGCAGATGTTGGTTATGCAGCTGGCGCTCTTCATAGTTACGAATCATGGCATCATATTGCGAATTGCTTAATGGCACGGGATGATCTCCTTTCAGTTACTAAGAATTTCCTTTTCGAGTTTTGAAAAGTCGTAGGTATTTTGTTCGAACTGATTAAATGCATTCTTTGCCAGCACTGCTGAAGGTCTGCTTTTTTTAAAAGTTTCATCTGCCTTACGAATATCTGAAAGATGATGAATATTTGACTTATACCAGTTGCTGATCACGCTGTCAGCATATTCAAATCGATGTGTATCAACAGCAAGTACTGTTCTGTCACAAGCTTCCAGAATAATATCCAGAGAAAAACCATATGTTTTTGTCCATTTGCTGATAAAATCAACCTCTTTTCCTACAGGAGCAGAGGTCTTTCCAAGTGCAGCCATGATCTTATAAACTGTTCTGTCATATTTTCCAACAACAGATGCAGCCTGTTTTGGCGTAGTGATTCCTTCTTCGGCCCATGATAGTGCAACTTTTTCGATATATCTGAAGTCTTTTTTGCCTCTTCCTACACAATATTGTATCAGATAATCTATCAGATCAGAAGAAAAACCTAATACATCATAAATATAGAAAACTGATTTAATTTCAGAAGAACCTAGTGTTTTACCAAGATACTGCTCTGTAATAAATAAAATCTGCTGCGCATCACTTTGCTCTTTGAATGTTTTGATCTGATCTGGAGAATAAGCAGGCTTATCAAAACGCGAAGATGGATCAGGGAGTGGATCCTGAACGGATTCCGGTGTTGAAGAAATTGCTTCAGGAAGCTGTGTAGATTCTTTCTGATCTGATATTTTGCATACAAGACGGTTCAGATCATTCAGATGGATTCCGGTCAGAGTCTTTGTGTCACTGTATTCAAGTGAGATCAGACCGTTCTTTTCCCAGTATTTTAAAGAACGCAGAACGTCCTTTTCTGTATGATTGAACTTGTCAGCGATATCGGATATGCTCGTGGGCAGATTCGCGCTCATCATACGTATCAGATAAAGATAGACCTTGATCTGTGCATCATTTGCATCCTTTATAAAAAAATCAATAAAAAGATTGGATATTGGAGTCATATCCATATATCCTTCTTTGTAAATCGTTAATGAACTCATAGTATCACCCATCTCATTTATTTTCTAAAGCAAATGAATTATAGCACAACAGTATTTAAAATGAAAGTGTGATTTTACCAGAAAACCCAGCATTTATGCGCCTTCCAAGCGGTTATTTGAATTGTGGATAAAGTGGAAAACCAGTCCACATAATGCAAAAGAGAGCGTCTGTCTGATCGGCTTAAAACCCTTTAAAACAAGGTTTTCAAAGCTTTGCAGAAATATAGATTATGTAAACGAAATATCCACATTTTCTAGGAGGTAGTTTTCCTCATAAAAAATGTGGATATTGTGGATAACTTATTGACCGAGGAGATTTTCCCCGATTTTTACAATGTCTCCGGCACCCATAGTTATCAACAGGTCACCGTTGATACAGTGTTCAAGTAAAAAATTCTCAATTTCATCGAAAGTAGAGAAATAGTAACATTCTTTTCCGGCTTCAAGCAGTAATTTCTGCAGATCACGTGATGTGATGCCGATGGTGTTGACTTCTCGGGCTGCATAAATGTCTGATAATATAATTTTATCT
>RRZT011535397.1_pt1 | contig 20603 bp, 17 predicted proteins | sample 2165551 | NCBI WGS metagenome assembly RRZT01 (sample SAMN10456910, study PRJNA506462) | wastewater metagenome | biome: wastewater; feature: sludge; material: wastewater sludge; isolation source: wastewater sludge with Escherichia coli K12::gfp cells carrying plasmid... | place: USA: Moscow, Idaho... | reverse complement strand
GTTCGCGACGTATGAGGCAAGCCGGGCAACATCCAGCGGCCAGCCACCCGGCGGCGCGGGCGCGGGGGTGTACTTCGGGCGTGGGTCGAGGAAATCGCGCAGTCGCTGCGCATCCAGGAGCGAGACCGGGCCAGCGGCCACGCTCTCGACCCGATACGGCATCCGGCGACCATCGATCATGCGCAGCGAGGGAGGCACGATGATGTAGCCGCCGTCGCCCCGAAAGTCGACACCCGCCCGGCCTACCTGCCACGACCGCTGCTCATGCTCCGGGTCAGCGGGAAAGTACAGGTGCCTGCCGCCGGTCGGTGTCGTCACCACTGCCAACGGCTCGGACAGCAGCCCCGAACGGGCCGCACGTCCGAACGCGGCATATCCATCGACCTTGTGCACGTCGACGTCGACAACGACCACCCCCGAGGCCGCGCCGGTCGGAACGGCAAGGTTCGCGCCTGGCTGCCGTCGCCACCACGCCTCCACCTGCCCGGCATCAGTGGTTGCCTCGTGGAAACCACGCTCAGGAATCGGGCGTTTCCCGTCTGGCGCGCACGGGAAGACCGGCACATCGAGCCGGGCCAGCTCGCGCGCAACGAGAGGCAGCGGTACGCCCTCGCCGAGCCGGGAGAACACCGCAGCGACCGACGAAGCCCGGCGCGCGATCACGTCCTGCGCCGTGCGAGCGTCGCGTACCTCAGCCATCGCCAGACCTCCTTCCGCCGGAGGCCACCCCGTAGCGGGGCGACCGTACGACCGTGAGGTACGTCGGGAGGATCACGCAGACGAGACGGACAAGGAAACGAGACTCTGACCGTCAGGCTTCGTGAAGAACCCGACGAGTCTCTACCGGACTACCAGTCAATCCGCGCCAGAAACGACGGGAGGTCGACGGTCTCGAAGAAGCGGCACAGAGTAACCAGAACGGGCACATCGCTCAGACGGTCTGTGCGCGCATCTGGCGGTAGTGGCCGGGGGTGACGCCGACGTACTGGCGGAACAATCGGGTGGCATGGGAACGGGAGTGCCAGCCGACTCGCAGCATCGCAGCCGCGACCGTTAGATCGGTCTCGCGTAGATATTTTGCCAGGTGCTCGGCGCGGAGCATCGTCAGATACGCCAGCGGGGTCTTGCCGTAGGCCTCGACGAATACGCTGGACAACCGTGACGGCGACAGATGCACCTCGGCGGCGAGATCGTCCAGCGTCCACCGGCGTGCGGGGTTCTCGCGCAGCAGGGCAGCGGCCCGGCGTGCCTCGACCCGCAGCGGCGCGAACCGGCGATCACGCGGGAGCGTGGGCCGGATATGCGCACGCTGCGACGGCGAGATCCGCACCGGGGAAACGGTGATGTGTGGGGCGATGACGTAGGCAACCTGGAACCACAGCGCCTGTATCCGCAGGTAGTGCCGCACGAAGTCGCCGTCTACACTTAACGCGACCAACTCGTCCAGCCAAGGCATGAGCATCCCGGCGCGATCCTCGCCCAGCCGGAGAATCTGCGCGGGCTCGGAATAGATGGCGTCCGCGAAACCCTGCGCGTCGAGCCGATCGCAGACGAACCCGGCGTACTGCCACCGCACCTGGTCAAGCACATAGTCGGTATCGAGATAGACCGTGGTCACGGTGATGTGGCCCTCCGGCTCGCTTCCGCACAGGACGTTCGCTCCGAGCAGCACCACATCACCGGACTTGATCGGTTGCTGTCCGAACTCACTGAACAAGAAGGCAGAACCGTCGCGGACGACGATAACCCTCACGCAGTCGTAGGCGACTGGACCAATCGGACGACGGATGGTGCGCGTCCGAGCAATCAAGGCGTCGTAACATGTCATGTCGGCCCACAGCGCTCTCGTGATGCCGGCAAAGGAAGACCAGGCCGACCGCTATCGGTGGCTCTTGCTTTTCCGCGTGGTCGCGATGATGACCCATCTCACGGCGTTGCAGCAGCGACTCACGGACACGCTGATCTCGCTGGTGTCGAGTGTGGATCGCATCGCGCGTCCAATCATGCTCATGACGTTCCTCTCATGACTTCACGAGTCTGGCTATGGCGTCGGACGCTTCCTTGAGCTTTACTTCGGCCTCAGTGCCGTCGTGCTGGATAGCTCCGGCGACGCAGTGTCTGAGGTGGTCATCGAGCAGTCCGAGAGCGACGTTCTCCAGCGCGGAAGTGATCGCACTGATCTGGGTGAGGATGTCGATGCAGTAGGTGTCCTCCTCGATCATCCGGTGGATGCCGCGGGCCTGACCCTCGATGCGTCTGAGCCGTGCGAGATAGCGTTCCTTCTCCGTGATGTAGCCGTGAGTCACCGGTGCGGTGGCGATGCTCGGGGTGTCCATATCGATGGCCTCCTAACGGGCGCGGTTCGGCCGACGCATGGTCATGCGGCACGGTCGAGGATTCTGGCAGTGCTGGCTTGCGGGGTGAGGTCGAGCCTGCGCAGCAACTGGGCGTTGAGGGCGACGACCACGGTGGAGACGGACATGAGGATCGCGCCGATGCTCATCGGCAGCACGAACCCGATGGGTGCGAGGACGCCCGCGGCCAGCGGGACGGAGACGAGGTTGTAGCCGGCCGCCCACCACAGGTTCTGCTTCATCTTCCGGAACGTCGCCCGTGAGAGCTCGATTACCGAGAGCACCGATCGCGGATCGGAGGAGGCGAGAATGACGCCCGCCGATCCGATCGCCACGTCCGTGCCCGCTCCGATCGCGATGCCGACGTCGGCCTGGGCCAGCGCCGGGGCGTCGTTCACGCCGTCGCCGACCATGGCGACCTTGCGGCCCTCGTCCTGGAGTTCGGCGACCTTGGCGGCCTTGTCCTCCGGTCGCACGCCCGCGAAGACCCGGTCGATGCCGAGATCCTTCGCGACGGTGTCGGCGACGGCCTGGGCGTCGCCGGTAATCATCACGACCTGCACCCCGGCTGCATGGAGCGCGTCGACGGCTTCGCGGGACTCGGGCCGGATCTCGTCGGCCAGCCGCAGGGCGCCGATGACCTCGCCATCGGCGAGCACATGCAGGATAATCGCACCTTCCTCGCGCCAGGTGTCGGCGACGGGGAGCTCGTCCGCCTCGTGCTGGTCGAGCAGGTACGGTCCGCCGACCTCGATGACGCTTTCATCGACGGTGGCCTTGACACCGACTGCCGGGGAGGACGAGAAGTCCGTGGCCGCGGGCACGTCGAGTTTCCGGGTGCGGGCCGCGCCGACGATGGCCCGGGCGAGCGGGTGCTCGCTGTCGGCCTCCGCGGCGGCGGCCAGCGCCAACACTTCGTCCTCGGTTCGGGTGCCGGAGGGATCGATGGCGGTCACCGTCGGCTCGCCCTTAGTGAGGGTGCCGGTCTTGTCGAACAGCACCGCGTCCACGGTGCGCATGGACTCCAGCGCGAGACGGTCTTTGATGAGCACTCCGCCGCGGGCGGCGCGTTCGGTCGCGATGGAAACCACCAGCGGGATCGCCAGGCCGAGCGCGTGCGGGCAGGCGATGACCAGCACGGTGATCGTGCGGACCACGGCGGCGTCGGGCAGGCCGACGAGCGACCAGATGACGGCGGTGATTGCCGCCGCGCCCAGGGCGAACCAGAACAGCCACGCGGCCGCGGTGTCGGCGATCCGCTGCGCGCGGGAGGAAGACGCCTGTGCGTCGGAGACGAGCTTCTGGATACCGGCGAGCGCGGTGTCGTCGCCGGTCGCGGTGACCTCGACCCGCAGTCCGGAGTCGGTGGCCACGGTGCCGGCGACCACCTGATCCCCGGTCTCCCGGCGCACCGTCTTGGACTCGCCGGTGACCATCGACTCGTCCATCGAGGCCGACCCGTCGACGATCTTTCCATCGGCGGGCACCGAGGATCCCGGACGGACTATCACCACGTCGCCGACAGCCAGATCAGCAGGAGCGACCTTCACGATATCGTCGCCGTCGATTCTCTCGGCTTCGTCGGGCAGCAGCGCGGCGAGGGAGTCCAGCGCGGAGGTGGTTTGGGCGAGCGATCGCATCTCGATCCAGTGGCCGAGCAACATGATCACCACCAGCAGCGCCAGCTCCCACCAGAAGTTCAGTTCGTGGTGCAGGATGCCGAGGCTCGCACCCCAGGACGCGAGGAACGCGACAGTGATCGCCAACGCGATGAGCAGCATCATCCCCGGTTTGCGGGAGCGGATCTCGCTCAGCCCGCCCGTCAGGAAGGGCCAGCCGCCCCAGAAGTAGACGACCGTGCCCAGCACAGGCGACACCCAAGACACCCATGCAGCTTCGGGCAGGTGATAACCGATGAGGTGGGCGAACATGTCGTTGAAGCCCACAACCGGGACGGCGAGAACGAGCATGATCCAGAACAGGCGCCGGAACTGTCCGACGTGATCTCCGTGTCCGGCATGCCCGTGACCATGTCCGCCGTGACCCTCGTGGTGGGCGTGAGCGTCATGGCCGTCGTGGTGGCGGCCGGAAGCCTCGCCGTGACCCTGGTGATGGTCGTGCGAGTGGTGACCGGCGTGGGTGTTCGGCTCGTCGTGGTGCGCGTGCTGAACGTCCACGTGCTCAGGGTGGGCGTGCGATCGTGTCGAGGGATCGTTGCTCATGGTCTCGTCTCCTTTGTTCGTTACCCCAGCCCAGAGGCGAGACCGGGGCGAAGGTTCCGCGCTCCCGTGCAGGTCCGGTCGTCGGGAGCGCGGAACCAGATGCCGTCAGGCGGCGTTCGCGTAGCGGTCGGGATCAGCGTCGAACAGGGGTCCGCAGGCGGCGCAGCAGAACCAGTACCGCTGGCCCTGGTAGTCGCGGTAGAGACCGGCTTCCTCCGCCTGCGCCTTGACGACGGGGGTGCCGGCCATCACCTTGCATTCGGTCATCTCATCGGCCGGAGTCTGAGCGATGGCCTCCGCACTGGGTGTGTGTCCGCAGCAGCTCCCACCGCTCGAGGACGTGTCGGTCAGGTTCAGGTTCTCGTGTGCAGTCATCGTGCTTCCTTTCGTGTTGTGTCAATGACGGGTGGGTCAGGCGTTCACCGGTTCGCGAGCCGGTGTCGGTCCGGCGGGTGCCGGAGCGCTGGTGTCGTCCGCGCGGGCCTTGAAGGTCCGCAGCCGCAGGCTGTTGGACACGACGAACACGGACGACAGGGCCATGGCCGCGCCGGCGAGCATGGGGTTGAGCAGCCCGAAGGCGGCGAGCGGGATCGCGGCGGTGTTGTAGGCGAAGGCCCAGAATAGGTTCGTCTTGATCGTTCGCAGTGTGTGCCGGGCGAGCCGGATCGCGTCGGCGGCGGCCCGCAGGTCGCCGCGCACCAGGGTGATGTCGGCGGCCTCGATCGCGACATCGGTGCCGGTGCCCATCGCCAGGCCCAGGTCGGCTTGGGCGAGCGCAGGGGCGTCGTTGACGCCATCGCCGACCATCGCGACGACCTTGCCTTCTGCTTGCAGCCGGGCGACGACATCGACCTTGTCCTTGGGTAGCACCTCGGCGATCACCTGCTCGATGCCGACCTCGGCGGCGACCTGCTCGGCCACGGCCTGGTTGTCGCCGGTGAGCAGCACCGGGGTCAGACCGAGTTCGGTGAACTGGGCGATGGCCTGCTTGCTGGTGGGCTTGATCTGGTCGGAGACCACTAGCACGCCACGGGCGGCACCGTCCCAGCCGATCGCGATCGCGGTCTTGCCCTCGGCTTCCGCGGCCTGCTTCGCGGCACGGAGGTCTCTATCGAGGTGGATCGACCAGTCCGCCAGCAGGGACTCACGGCCGGCGACGACGGCATGACCGGCGACGACGCCCTGGACGCCCTTGCCTTCGATGTTCTCGAAGGATTCCGGGGCGGGCAGCTCGCCCACCTCGCTGGTCGCTCCGGTGGCGATGGCCTGGGCGATGGGGTGCTCGGAGTAGTCCTCCAGGCCGCCAGCGATGCGCAGCAGCTCGGCCCGGTCCACGCCGTCGGCGGTGATGACGTCGGTGAGGGTCATCTTGCCGGTGGTGACGGTGCCGGTCTTGTCGAGGACGATCGTGTCGACCTTCTTGGTGGACTCCAGTACCTCAGGCCCCTTGATGAGGACACCCATCTGCGCGCCCCGTCCGGTGCCGACCAGCAGCGCCGTCGGGGTCGCGAGACCGAGGGCGCAGGGGCAGGCGATGATGAGCACGGCGACGGCGGCGGTGAAGCCCGCGCTGAGCGGGAACCCGGCCCCGATCCATGCGCCCAGGGCGCCGACCGCCACGGCGATGGCGATGGGCACGAACACTCCGGAGACCTTGTCGGCCAGGCGTTGAATCTCGGCCTTGCCCGACTGGGCATCCTCGACGAGCTTCGCCATCTGCGCCAGCTGCGTATCCGAGCCGACGCGGGTGGCCTGGACGACGAGCCGACCGCCGGCATTCACCGTCGCGCCGGTCACGGCGTCGCCTTCGCTGACCTCGACGGGCACGGATTCGCCGGTGAGCATCGAGGCGTCGATCGCGGAGTTGCCCGAGGTGATGACCCCGTCGGTGGCGATCTTCTCGCCGGGCCTCACCACGAACTCATCACCCACGGTCAGCTCATCGATGGAGACCCGCTGCTCCTGACCATTGCGGAGAACCGAGACTTCTTTCGCGCCGAGTTCGAGCAGGGCGCGCAGGGCGGCGCCGGCGCGTCGCTTGGAGCGCTTCTCGAAGTAGCGACCGAGCAGGATGAAGGTGATCACCCCGGCGGCGACTTCGAGATAGATGTGCCCGAGCCCGTCGGAACGGGAGATGGTGAACTCGAAGGGGTGCACCACGCCCCGGTCCCCGGCGGTGCCGAAGAACAGAGCGACCAGCGACCAGATCATCGCCGCGGTCGTGCCCACGGAGATGAGGGTGTCCATCGTCGCGGCGCCGTGCCTGAGGTTCATCCAGGCGGCCTTGTGGAACGGCCAGCCCGCCCACACCACGACCGGGGCGGCGAGTGCCAGAGAAGCGAAGCCCCAGTAGTCGAACTGCAGCGCGGGGATCATCGCCATCGCGATGACCGGCACCGCCAGCACCGCGGAGCCGATGAGCCGCTGCCGCAGCGACCGTAGCTCGGCGTCCTCACGGGACTCGCCTCCCTCACCATCCTTGGGTGTTTCGCCCTTGGGGGGTGGGGAGCTCGGCGGTGTAGCCGGTCTTCTCCACCTCGGCGACGAGCAGCTGCGGATCGTAGCCCTCGGGTGCGGTGACGCTGGCCTTCTCAGTCGCGTAGTTCACGCTCGCGGTCACTCCGTCGAGCTTGTTGAGCTTCTTCTCGATCCGGTTCGCGCACGACGCGCACGTCATGCCACCGATCTGCAGCTCGATCCCGGCAGCGCGGGCACCGGCCGCGGTGGCGCTGTCAGTGCTCATGGTATCCTCCTTCCTCATGTCCGCCGGCGCCCTCGTGGCTGCCGCCGTCCGGCGATGCCTCGCCGGTGGTGTCCACCACGAGCGGGGCGGTATGCACCTGCCCGTCGATCTGGAAGTCGAGGAACAGCAGGTACCGGCCCGGCGTGGGCGCGGTGGCCTCGAACACGATCTCCGGCCCGGAGGTCTCACCCGCTTCGGGGGCGTCGCCGTGCGGGTGGACGTGCAGATAGGCCAGGTCCCCGTCGCGCAGCGCGACGAGGTGCCCGAACGCTCCCAGATAGGGCTCGAGCGCGGTGACCGGCTCACCGTCCTGAGTGATCGTCATCGTCAACTCCGACCCGGAACCGGCGACCAGATCGCCGGACACGGCGACGGTGTATCCGTCGACCGTGGTCTCGGTCACCGGTCCGTCGGCGGGAGCGGGCGCGTAGTCCCCGGCGACCTGCACCGAGGTCGACAGCGTCATGCCCGAGCCGGTCTCGGTAGGCACGAAGTCGGCGAACACCCGGTAGGAGCCGGCGGCCTCCCACTCCCACGGGATCGACCAGGCACCCTGGTTGTCGCGTTCGGGGTGGACGTGGCGGAAGTGCTGCCCGTCGGAGCGCACCACGATCAGGTGCAGCTCCTTCTCATGCTCCAGCTCGAAGTCGGTGACCGGGTGCCCGTCGGGCCCGGTGACCGTCAGCGACAGCTCACCGTCCTCGCCGGTCGCGGTCGGGGCGGTGACGCCGGTGAGCTGGTAGCCGTCCTGCGCCAGCCCCAGGCCCAGCGACGCCGCATCGGCGCCGGAAGTGTGGCCTGCGTGGGGGTCGTCGCCGGTCATGTCGTGTCCTTCCGTGTGGTTGTTGTCGGTGGTCTCTTCTGCCCAGGCCTGCACAGTGGAGTCGGGGACGATCGCGTTCGCCGTGAAAGCGGCCACGGCGAACACGGCCACGAGAACCAGCCCGTACAGGCCCAGCCGTGCAGGGGCTTTCATCTCAGCTCCTGACGGCGGTGTAGCCGGCCTCATCGACCGCCGCGATCACCGTGGCGTCCTCGATCGGCTGCTCGGCGGTCACGGCCAGGCGCCCGGTCTGAGCGCTGACCTCGATCCCGGTGACGCCGGGGATCTCGGAGACCTCGCTGCGGATCGCGGTCTCGCAGTGCCCGCAGCTCATCCCGGTCACCTGGAACTCAGTGGTGGTCGTGCTCATGATCAAATCTCCTTCACTCGTGTCTGACTTCTGTAACCATATACCCCAGGGGGGTATTCCCTAGTTGGTAGGTGCTTCTTCGGTTTTCTGCTGCGCTTGCCCGGTGGGGCGGATGTGGCGCAGGCGGGTGGCGGCGATGATCGCGGCCACCGCGGCGATGACCGCGGAGACGATCGCTGCCATGTTCAGGCCGCCGGAGAAGGCCGCCTGTGCGGCGGCGATCAGCTGTTCGCCCAGCGCGTCGGGCAACTCCGCGGCGGTGGCGAGGGCGCCGTCGATACTGTCCGAGGCGGCGGCCGCGGCCTCCGGGGTGAGCCCGTCGGGCAGGGAGCCGTCGATTCGATTGCGGTAGGTGGCGAGGCCGACGCTACCGATGACGGCGACGCCGAGCGAGATGCCCAGATCGTTCGCCGTGGTCGCCAGCCCCGAGGCGCCGCCGGTCTTCTCCGGCGGCACCGAGCTGACGACAAGGTCGGTCGTCAGCGCCATCGAGGGCGCGACGCCGGGGTAGGTGATGACGAAGCTCGCGATCACCAGCGCCAGCCCCGTGCCTGCGTCGAGCTGGGTGAACAGGATGTAGCCGACCACCTGCGTGAGCAGGCCGATCGCGATCACGTTCCCCGGCCGGAACCTCCGTGCGAGCACCGGCGAGAGGGTCGAGACGACGATCAGCACCGCGGCGGCGGGCAGGATCGACAGCCCGGCCTGGAGCGGCGAGAGCCCCTGCACCTGCTGGAGGTACTGGGTGAACAGCGAGTACACGCCGCCCAGTGCTGCCGCCGACAGCAGGAACACCGCGAGCGCCCCGGAGACGGTGCGGTTGGTGAACAGGCGCACGTCCAGCAGCGGCTGCGTGGCGCGCAGCTGCCGGAGCACGAACCACAGCCCGATCAGCGCGCCCGCGGCCAGCAGGCCGATCGACGGCCAGGCGGGCTCCTGGGCGGCGAAGCGCTTGATGCCGTAGATGATCGCGAGCAGCCCACCGACCAGCAACAGCGCGCTGAACAAGTCGATCCGCGCAGACGGGTCGCGGTGCTCGGGCACCAGCAGCGGTGCGCCGATCGCGACCAGCGCCATGATCGGCACCGCCACCAGGAACGTCGCCTGCCACCCGAACCCTTCCAGGAGTAGGCCGGACAGGAGTGGGCCGAGGGCGACGCCGGCGGAGATGCCGCCCGCCCAGACGCCGATGGCGACGCCGCGCTGCTTCGCGTCGGCGAAGAGCACGAAGATCAGGCCGATCGTCGCGGGCACCATCATCGCCGCAGCCAGTCCGAGGACGGCGCGCCAGACGATCATCAGCTCGGGGATCGTCGTCAGGGCGGCCGCGACGGAGACCGCGGCGAACAGGATCGCACCGATGACCATCAGCAGCCGCTTGCCGATCCGGTCGCCGAGTACGCCCATCGCGACGAGGAAGCCGGCCATGACGAAGCCGTAGATGTCGAGGATCCACAGCAGTTGCGTGCTCGTCGGGTTCAGGTCCGCAGCGAGGTTCGGGGCGGCCAGGAACAGGATGGTCAGCATCATGAACAGCAGAGTCGAGGGAATCACCAGGATCGCCAGACCCCACCACTGCTTTGCCCCTGCCCTGGGGGCAGGTGTGCTCGTATCGCTCATGTTGCGCCCCCTGTGATCGTGCGTGTCGTGTTCATCGCCGTGTCTCCTCTCCTTCGTCCCGCCGCCGGATCGGGCGACGACACCGTAACTCGGTCATCGGTGTACAGGTTGCAACAGCTACACTATCTCATACATTCCAGTACGACTTGAGAGGTGGAGCATGCCGACGAAGAAGGCCCAGCCTGCCGGCGGCGCTCGGCGCGGCCCGGCGACAGCGACCCGCGCGGCCAACCAGCGCGCCGACGCGCAGCGCAACCGGGCGAAGATTCTGGCCGCGACAGTGACCGCGATCCGCAAAAGCCCCGACGCTTCCGTCGCAGACATCGCTGCCGAGGCTGGAGTGGGCCGGGTGACGCTCTACGGGCACTTCCAGACTCGCGCCGAGCTCATCGAGGCAGCACTGGTGGACAGTCTGGAACGTGCCGAGGACGTGCTGAGTCAGATACCCCTTGATGGCGACCCGCGTGCGGCCTTCCAGCGCTTGGTTGCATCCAGCTGGATGTTCGTCGACCAGTCTCGCGCCCTGCTCGCTACAGCGCAGAAGGAACTCTCCGCCGCCCGCATTCGCGAACTGCACGAGAAGGCCGAGGCGCGCATGCGCGGGCTGCTGCTGCGCGGACAGCGCGAAGGCGCCTTCCGCGCCGACCTGCCGGTGTCCTGGCTGCTGACTACCACGCACGTCGTTCTCAACGGCGCGGCCGAGGAGGTGCGCACGGGCCGGATCGACCCCGATGATGCGCCATGGTTCATCGACGCGATCCTGCTGCCCGCGTTCGCGCCCACCGCGACCACTCAGGGCGACGGATGAGCGCCGCGAGGGTCGGGATCATCGGCGCCGGGGCCGCTGGAACCAGCGCCGCCAGACTCCTGCACACCCAAGCCCCGGAGATCGAAGTTGAGCTCTTCGCCCGCACTGGCGAGAAGCCCGCCAATCGCACCCTGGTCACCAAAGGCGTCATGTCGGGGCTGCTTGAACCCGACCAAGCGACGCTCCCAGACACCGGTGCGTCACTTGTTTCGGACACCGTGCGCGGCCTCGATCCCCGCACGCGCGAGCTACGTCTCGACTCCGGCGCCACCCGTATGTTCGACGCGCTCATCATCGCCAGCGGCAGCAGACCTCGCCTGCTCGACGAGGACATCCTCGGCCGTGACGAAGCTCTCCACTCGGGGCGCCTGACCACCCTGCACTCGATGGCCGACGGTGCTCGCGTCCGCGACCGACTCGCGAGCAGACCCGCATCCCGTGTCCTGCTCCTCGGCGGCGGTATCCTCGCCTCCGAGGCCGCGTCTTTGCTCACCGACGCCGGCCACGACGTGGCCCTGATCGCGCGTTCGCTCGTCCCCGGCGCGAACGCGATCGGTGCGCACGCCGCCAGGCGCGTCCTCGATCTGCACCACCCCCAGCACGCCGCCTACCTCGGGGTCAATCCGCGCGCGATCCGCACCCACCCCGACCGCATCTCCATCACGCTCGACCGTAGCGGCACCAAGGTCGACGGCGACCTGGCGATCGTCGCCCACGGCACCCTGCCCGCAGCCCCGGCTCCCTGGACCGGACCTGACGGCATCCCGGTCGATAGCCGGCTGCGCTCGATGCACGCGCCGCGCCAACGGATCTACGCCGCGGGCGGCGTCGCCGTGCACCACTATCCCGGCCACAGCTCGTACCGGATCGATCACTGGGACGACTCGGTCGCCCAGGGAGCCCATGCGGCCAAGACTCTGTTGCACGACCTCGGCCTGGACGACGATCCCGGCATCTACCTGCCGTCTTCGCCGTTCTCCGCACGCGTCCACGGACACACCCTGGTCGGAGCGGGGTATCCCGCTTTGGGGTCCAGTACGCAAATCGTCTCCGCCGACCCCTTGCTCACGGCGCACTACCTCGGAGATACCCTCGTCGCTCTCACAGGGATTGACGCCACCGGCCTCGTCCGCGACTGGATACCTCGGCTGCACCGGCGAGCACCGACTCGCCCCTGATCGACAAGCCGGATCGCGGGCGCCTCGGCAAGCACGACGCGCCGGTGGCGGGCGGAAGCATTCGTTCCGCCCGCCACCTGCGCGCTTATGCGGTGCGCACACAGGCGCACTGGGACGCCGCGAGGGTGCCTTCGGCGGCTTCGGTCTCCTCACGGAGCACCAGGTCACCGACCGCGCCTTCTCCGGTGGCATCGGCGGCCTCGATAGTCTCGGTTTCCTTCTCGCGGGGCCAGAGCATCTGCGCTGTGACGGCACCGCCGATGGCGAGAGCGGCAAGGATCGACCAGGCGAGAGTGAAGCCGGACGCTGTGCCTACCCATCCCGCGATCGGGTAGGTGACGAGCCAGGCCAAGTGAGACAGTGAGAATTGTGCCGCGAAGGCCGCCGGGAGCTCGCGCTTCGCGACCGAACCTCGGATGACGCGTCCGGTGGGCGTGACGATCAAGGCCATGCCGCCGCCGATGACCACCCAGATCGGTGCCGTGATCATCCAGGAAGCCGCCTGGATGGCGGTCATCGCGACGGCCGCCAGCAAGCCAGCAAGCAGAACTGCGGCACCGGTCATCATCACGACCCGCTCGGCGATCCGATCGAGCACGCGTGGCAGGAACAAAGCGACCAGCAGTGTGCCGCCGCCGGAGGCTGCAAGCATCCAGGCGACGTCGGCCTGCGTGCCGCCCAGTTGATCTCGGACATAGTTGACCGTATTGACCACCACGATCGATCCGGCTGCGGCGACCACCACGTTCAGGGCCATGACGCCGCGCAGACGAGGAGTCGCGAAGAAGACCTTCACGCCCGAGGTGACCCGGTTCCACGCATCCGCGTGCCCGCTTGGTGCCGCATTGGGGATGCGAGTCGAGAGCACCAGGACGGCGGAGAGCACGAAACCTACCGACGTGCCGACGAACAACCAGTTGAACGTCATGAACGTCAGAGCGACCGCCGCGAGCACCGGGCTGAGCAGGCTCTCCATCGTGTAGGCCACCTGCGACGCGGACAGCGCCCGCGTGTAGTCGGACTCCTCGACCACGATATCGGGGATGACCGCCTGGAACGTCGGCGTGAACGCAGCAGAAGCCGCCTGCAGTACCCCGATGAGAACGTAGATCTGCCAGATCTCCGTGACGAACGGCAGAGCGAGCACCACGGCCGCGCGCGCCACGTCGAGCAGGGTCAGGAACATCCGCCTCGGGAGCCGGTCGGCATAGGCCGCAGCCAACGGCGCGATCAAGACGTACATGACCATCTTGATCGTCAGCGCCGTCGCAAGCACCGCCCCCGCGCTCGGACCGGCGAGCTCGTAAGCGAGCAGACCGAGGGCGACGGTCGCCAACCCCGTCCCGAACAGGGCGATGATCTGCGCACTGAACAGGTGACGGAAGTCGCGGATCGCGAACAAACGCATAGGGCTCTCCTGACCTTCGTGGAAACTCTCCACCATCAACCTAATACCCCCCTAGGGGTACTCCCGTCAGTCTGGGCACGGCCGAGTGGGAAGCTGCTCGGCCGGACGCGGAGCCAGTCGACCTCGGCCGCGCCGATCGCTCCCGCCGTCGGCAGATGCACATCGGGGGCCGGTAAACTGCGGTGTATGGCGGTGACGGCGGCAGCGCAACCCGGGAGGGGTCTTCAGGGCTTTCTCCGGCGTGTGATGCTCGGAGGGTTGCTGGTGGCAGCGATCGTCCTCGGGCTGCTGGCCATGCATACGCTGAACCTGCACGGCACCCCGGCCGCCCACGCGCCCGCCACAATCTCGGTCGCCGCCAGCGACGCCGTGGGCGCCCATCACAGCGCGGCGGGCGCCCATGAGTCCGGTGGCACGGCCAGTGACCTCGGTGGTACGTGTGCGGACTGCGGGGGTAGTGACCATCTGGGCATGGCGATGGCATGTGTGCTCGCACTGCTGCTCGTCCTTCTCATCCTGGCGCCGCCTCAACTTCTGCCGGGATGGATGCACACCGCGCCCCGGCCGCTCCTCGTGGCGCGGTTCATCGACCAGCTCCGATCTCGGGCGCCGTCGCTGCACGTTCTCTGCATCAGTCGCACGTGATGGATCGGTGAACCAGGCGCACATCAGCGTCGACGGTTCCCCTCTCCCATTCACGCGGTGCCCTCTCGGGGTGCCGCGCCACTGAAGCGACTGTTGATATTGGAGAACACTCATGAAGTTTCGTACCGCGGCGACCGCCGCACTCGCCCTCACTGCTGCCCTGGTCCTGGCCGGCTGCTCGGCCGGAAGCGACAACGAGGGCTCGATGCCGGGCATGGACCACGGCTCGTCCGAACTGACAGCCGACGCCAACGACGCGGACGTGATGTTCGCCTCGATGATGATCGTGCACCACGAACAGGCCATCGAGATGAGCGACATCGTCCTCGCCAAGGAGGATGTCAACCCCGAGGTGATCGAACTGGCCGAAGCGATCAAGGCCGCCCAGGGGCCCGAGATCGAACAGCTCCAGGGGTGGCTGGACGACTGGGGCGTCGATTCCGAGGAGCAGCAGATGGACGGCATGGACCACGGCGACGGCATGATGACCGAGGACGACCTGGCCGCCCTCGAATCGGCCGACGGACCCGAAGCATCGCGCCTGTTCCTGGAACAGATGATCGCCCATCACGAGGGAGCGGTCGAGATGGCCCAGACGCAAGTCGATGACGGCAGCAACCCCGACGCCATCGAGCTCGCGCAGACCATCATCGACGCGCAGACCACCGAGATCCAGCAGATGCAGGACCTCCTGGCCACCCTCTGATCGACCATCAGGGTCGGTGCCGCGGCGAGAGCGCCCGGCACCGACCCTTCCGACACTCTTGAAGGATCGCACCATGCCCCACCCCGCCGCGCCTCACCGGCGAAAACTGATCGTCGCCGCCGCCGCGACGCTCGCCGCCGCCCTCGTCCTCACCGGATGCGCCACTGCACCCTCGCACGAACCCGCGTCGCCCTCGACCAACAGTCAGGCCGTCGACACCGGCGTCCTGGCGGACCACGACCTTGACGGCCTGGACGCCGCACAGGTCATCGAACGGCTCGACACGATGCCCGTCGCCGACCGACCCACTGATCTGATCGCATCCGTGCAGCCGGATGCGCTCGTGCTCACCGACGACCAGAAGCGCGAGACACGTCTGCCGATGCCCGAAGACGAGGTGTACATCTCGGTCGCCCCCTACCGGGAACAGACCCACGACTGCTACTTCCACAGCCTCACCACCTGCCTCGGCGAACTCGCCAACACAGCAGTCCAGGTCACCCTCACCGGCGAAGACGGAGACGTGCTCCTCGACGAGGTTCGGCAAACCTACGACAACGGGTTCGTTGGCATCTGGGTGCCCCGCGGCATCAAGGCAACGCTCACGATCGAACATGAGGGTCGGACGGGCACCGTGACCATTTCAACGATGAACGAGGATGATGCGACCTGCATCACCACGCTGCAGCTGACCTGACAGCTCGACGGCCCGAATGTCCGGAGACACCCAGTCCTTCGTAATGTTTCAGAAGGTGAACGTCCCCCACGGAGCCGTAGTTAGAGGCTAGAGCGCAGTGGGCATTCTCGGAGCTGCACCGACAGTAGAACGCTGCCAACGTCGCTGCGATGTGGTCCCTACGCGGTGGTCCCTCTCATAGAGACTGACACCCACCACTGAGTGCTGCGTCGCTGCCCGTTCCGGCTCTGCCGTTATGACAACTCGATCGAGACCGCTGTTCCCAGACCGCTGCTTCTCCACACGGTTGGCACTAAGAGTGCGGGTCGCGCGCAGCACGCGCACCTGACCTCCGAGATCGCCCCTCCTGTGACGGTCTCGGGGAGGGGCCGTCGTGGTGATGACGATCCGGGTCATGTCGTCCGGCAAGGGCTATGAGTACCTGCTGAAAGCGGTCGTCGTTGGCGACGGTGACCGGGAGATGAGCAGCCCGCTGACCCGGTACTACACCGAGTCGGGCTGTCCGCCCGGAACGTGGGTCGGCACCGGCCTGATGAGCCTCGACGATGGGCGTACGCCAGCGTTGGTCGAGGGTGACACGGTGACCGAGGAACACTTGGCCCGACTGCTGGGCGAGGGCATCCACCCGGTCACCGGGGAGAAGCTCGGCAAGAGGTTTCCGGCGTTGCAGCCGCCGCGCGAGCGGATTGCAGCCCGTTTTGCACGCCTCGATCCCGGATTGCGTGGCGAGGCGCGGGAAGAGACCGTGCAGCGCATTCGCGAGGAAGAGCTTGCGAAGACGCCTCGCACCGCTGTTGCAGGCTTTGATCTCACGTTCTCGCCGCCAAAGTCGCTCAGCGCGATCTGGGGCGTGGCAGACGCGGGCACGCAAGCACTGATTGCGCAGGCGCATCACGCCGCAATGCGCGACACCATCGGGCTACTGGAGGATCGCGTCGCCGCAACCCGCGTCGGTGCGGGCGGGATCGCGCAGATGCCGATCATGGGCGTGATCGCTACCGCGTTCGACCACTACGACAGTAGGGCGGCCGACCCGCAGCTGCACACGCACGTTGTCGTGTCGAACAAGGTGCAGGGCGAGGATGGGCGGTGGAGGTCGCTGGACTCGCGCCGCCTGCACAAGGCGACGGTCGCGCTCTCGGCGTCGTACAACGCCTTTCTCACCGACCACACCGCCCGGCTGCTCGGCGTGGAGTGGGTGCCTGTTGATCGGGGCAAGGACCGCAACACCGGGTGGGAGATCGAGGGTGTACCGGCGGCGCTGATCGCTGAGTTCTCCCGCCGCACTACCGGGGGTAGCGACGGCGCGGAGGGTATCGAGCAGGTCAAGAACCGGCTGATCGAGCAGTACGTGGCCGAGCATGGGCGGCAACCCTCTGCCGCGACGATCGCGATCCTGCGGCAACAGGCGACCCTGGAGACTCGGCCCGAGAAGGAACTCCACTCGCTCGCTGACCTCACAGCCGACTGGCGCGAGCGCGCCGAGCTCGTGCTCGGAGAGGACGCACCCACCTGGGCGCAGCACCTGCTCGATCGGGATGCAGCAGAGGCCCGGCTACGTGCAGACGACCTCGGCCTGGAGCAGATCGACGATCTCGCGTCCGTGGTGCTGATGGAGGTAGCGAATCGACGCGCAACCTGGGGGCGATGGAACCTGCACGCCGAGACCATGCGGCAGATCATGGGCGTCAGGTTCGCCACGACCAGCGATCGAACCCGTGTGCTCGATCAGATCGTCGCCTATGCCGAGGCGGAATCGCTCAGGCTCACCCCTGAGTACGACCGCGCACTTCCAGCGCACTACCTCGACGGGGAGGGCAACAGATTCCAGCCCGTCGATCGGGTCGCCTACTCCAGCCAGGACATCCTCGATGCCGAGCAGCGGCTCCTGCACCACAGCCAAGACGAGACTGGGCCGTCGCTGACCGCGCGGCTCGTTGCCCGGCACACCTCCCGCAAGATCAGGGGCGTCCGCCTCGACCCGGATCAGGCCGCCGCCATCACGCGCATCGCCCGATCCGGCCTGACGCTCGACCTGCTCGTCGGCCCAGCCGGTTCCGGCAAGACCACCGCGCTACGCGCCTTGCATCGGGCATGGACGGCAGCGCACGGCCAAGACTCCGTGATCGGCCTCGCGCCCTCGGCGGCCGCCGCCGAAGTCCTCGGAGACTCGCTCGGCGTTCGGGCCGAGAACACAGCCAAGTTCCTCCATGAACACCATCACGGACGCTGGAACCTGGAGTCCGGGCAGCTCGTGCTCGTGGATGAGTCCTCCCTCGCCGGAACGCTCGCGCTGGATCGGATCGCCGCGCACGCGGCGGAGGTCGGGGCCAAGGTCGTGCTCATCGGGGACTGGGCGCAACTGTCCGCCGTGGAGACGGGCGGGGCGTTCGGGACACTCGTGCGCGACCGCCACCAGGTGCCCGAACTCACCGACGTGCGCCGCTTCGCCCACGACTGGGAGAAGACCGCGAGCCTCGGCCTGCGCCACGGACGACCCGACGCACTCAAGAGTTACAACGGGCAAGGCCGGCTGATTGAGGGTGACGCCGAGACGATGCAAGATGCGATCTACACGGCGTGGCGTGCCGACCGCGATGCCGGGCTGAGGACGCTGATGATCGCGGGCACCGGCGAGATGGTCGCCGAACTGAACGAGCGCGCCCGCGCCGACCTCCTCACCGCTGGTCGCGTCGAAGCCGAAGGGGTCCGGCTGCATGACGGCACCACTGCCGGGGTCGGTGATCTGGTCGTCACCCGGCTCAACGACCGCCGCCTGACCACCGGCAGGACGTGGGTCAAGAATGGTGACCGCTGGCAGGTCACCCACCGCTACGAGGACGGCTCTCTTGCGGTGCGTCGCCTCGGCAAAGGCGACCAGCCACGCGGCAAAGCACTCGTGCTACCCGCGAAGTACGTCCGCGAAGAACTCGAACTCGGCTATGCCAGCACCGTCCACCGCGCCCAAGGAGCCAGCGTCGACACCGCGCACGCGCTCGTCGATCCGGAGAAGGCGGCGCGGGAGTTGTTCTACGTCGCCATGACGCGAGGCAAGCACCGCAACCACGCCTACGTCATCGTGCCCGACCCGCACGAGGTCGAACCCCACCTCGACCAGCGGGGGCCGCTGACGATTCTCGACCGCCTCGCCGAAGTCCTGGGGCGCAGCGACGCTGACCTGTCGGCGACCGAGACGCTGAAACTCGAGGTCGACCGCCACACCTCGCTGTCCACGCTGATGGACGAGTACGACGTGCTCGCCCGCGAAACCCAGATCGACCGCTGGGCGACCCTGCTCGATGTCGCACCCTTCGCCGAGGACGTGGCCGACGACGTGTTCACCAGCCCCTACTACGAACGCCTCGAAGCAGCACTCGCCCGACACGAAGCCGCCGGACATCTCGCCTCCGTCGCACTCAACGCCCTCGCGCCACGACTGACACCCGGCGACGAGCAGACCGACCCGGCTGCGCAGTTGGCGACCATGCTCGACCAGGCGACCGGCCAACTGTCACCGGGCAAGAACCGTAGGCGTCGGGTCGCTGGGCTCATCGCCACTCCAGCCCGGCCCATCCCCGACGACATGCAGACGGCGCTTGATGAACGCCAAGCACTCATCGAAGCCCGCGCCCGGCGACTCGTGAACGACGCTGAGCAAGCCGGGGCCGCGTGGCTCTTGCCGCTCGGCAAGCCTCCCTCTGTGTCGAGAGCGCGAGCACAGTGGCAGACCGAGGCGGCCACCATTGCGCTGTACCGACACCGCTACGACATCGGCGGCTCGTCACCGTTGGGCGACGCCAAGAGCATCCGCACCCCCGAACAAGCCGCTGAACGCCGTGCGGCGCAGGCCGCTCTCGTCCGGCTCCGGCAGCTCAGCACACGCACCGCCAGTTCCCAGCGCCCGAGCATCGACCAAGCACCCCGTCTCTAGCTGGTGCTCGGTTCTTCCTGCGCGCGGGAGTGCTTCTCTCGTAAGCTGGTGCTATGTGACCGTGCTCGCGAGGAGGAGTCCCATGTTGACCGAAGAGGACGCCTCCGGAAGAGGTTCCCCACAGCTCTCAGACCCATGCGTACCTGGCGTGACTATTCGCATCGACGACGGAGCAGGGCGGTGAATGAAGTGAGCGACGCCCAGTCATCTACCGACGACGGTCCGCGCGGAGCACGCTGGGTTCGTGCGGCTCTACAGGTGAACCCCTACGGATACATTGGCAACCCCTCGCCGTCCAAGACCTTCGTTGATGAGGCGACCTACAACGCGGCGCTGATCGCTGAACTCAAAGCTCAGCAGATCGAGCTGATCGCTATCACAGACCATTGGAACGCGAGTAGTGCGTCTCAGCTAATCGTCGACGCGGAAGCAGCAGGCATCGTCGCGCTTCCTGGCTTCGAGGCGAACACCTCTGAAGGCATCCACCTGCTGGTGATATTCGAGCGTGGCACCGCGGTTGAGCAGGTCACTGCAGCAATCGGCGCCTGTGGGCTGACGCCTGGCGCGGCAAAGGGCACTACGAAGAAGTCATACGGCGACATTCTGACGGACATGTGTGCCCAAGGCGCACTAGTAGTCCCAGCACATGCCAATGTTGCAAACGCCGGGCTACTGAGTCGAGCCAAAGGCGATACTCTCGCCGAGATGGTGAAGCACCCTGACCTGCTCGCCATTGGCATCACTCCATCCGCAGCCCCGCTTGGCGACCAAGCCAAGATCCTCAAGGGCGTCAAGCCCTACGATCGACCACACTCACTCGTCGCCGTCCATGCGGATGACGTCTCCGACCCTGCGACGCTGGCCTCTGCTGGTGCGAGCACTTGGTTCAAGATGAGTAGTCCGAGTTTGCTTGGACTACGCCACGCAGTGAAGACCCCGGAGACACGGGTTAGCACGGTCGATCCGGCATCGACGTCACGTGTGCTGCTCCGCGAGATTTCATGGGATGGCGGCTACCTCGACGGTCAGAAGATCCATCTTGCCGAGGATCTCACCGCTCTCATTGGTGGTCGGGGCACCGGCAAGTCCACCGCTATC
>RRZT012656164.1_pt1 | contig 20610 bp, 18 predicted proteins | sample 2165551 | NCBI WGS metagenome assembly RRZT01 (sample SAMN10456910, study PRJNA506462) | wastewater metagenome | biome: wastewater; feature: sludge; material: wastewater sludge; isolation source: wastewater sludge with Escherichia coli K12::gfp cells carrying plasmid... | place: USA: Moscow, Idaho... | reverse complement strand
GCAGGGCGAGGGTCGTGCATGCCGATGCAGGAATGCGATCTCGGGCAGATGTGACTTATTTCTCGTTTCCTACGGAGGGGTGCTCAGCGGCGCGTTTTTTTCATCTGCTTGGATGATGCGAAGTGGCGTGACATTCAACACAGTCCGCCAGTCCGGCATTCAGACAGGGGGAGACGGATCAGGCGCCCGGCCACAGGGACCTGCGTCTCCGCATGAATGGGTTCAGACCAGCGAAGGAGCGCAAGATGGGACGGGATGTCATGGAAGCGGAAGCGGCCGTGGTGGGCATGCGGCCTGCGGAAGGCACGAGGGCCGCGGTCGGCCTGGGGACCGAAGTCCCCGGTGCGCGGCTGCTGCTGATCGACGACTACGAGTTCATCCGCATCGGCGTGCGCACCATGTGCGCGCGGCTGCACGGCCGACCGGTCGAGTGGCACGAGGCGGGCTCGCTGCAGGACGGCATCGGGATCTTCGGCCGCGACGGGCCCTTCGATGCGGTGCTGCTGGATCTCAATCTGAGCGACTGCAAGGGCCTGCAGGGGCTGCGCCTGTTCATGCAGGCGCATCCGCTGGCCCGGGTGCTGATCTTCAGCGGCACGGTCGACGAATTCGTCATCCGCCAGGCCCGGGCGCTGGGTGCGCAGGGCTATCTGCGCAAGACCGGCTCGGCGCAGGAGCTGCAGTCCGCGCTGGCCGAGCTGCTGCCGCCGCCTGAGCGTCCGCGCCTGCCGCTGGCCGCCGAGCGGCTCTTTCCCCGCCTGCCGGGATCGTCGATGTACGACCGCATCGCCGAGCTGGGGCCGCGGCATCTGGAGGTGCTGGAGCTGGTGCTGTCGGGTTGCACCAACCAGGAGATCAGCAGCGCCACCACGCTGTCGCTGGGCACGGTCAAGAACTATGTGTCCTCGCTGCTGCTGGCGCTGGACGTGCGCTCGCGCTCGCATCTGATCAGCCTGTTCCGCTGAGCGCAGCCACCGGGCCGGCATGGCGCAGCGGCAGATCGCTCGGCGTGTCGTCGTCGGTCCTGGCGAGGGGCGGGAGGCGGCGCCGCAGGATGCACGGGCCGAGCGCCGCTCGGTGCGGCGCCGGCTCGAGGATGCGGCCTTTGCCGATGCCTTCGAGCGGGCGCCGGAGGTGCTGCTGGTGCTGGCCCTGGCGCAGATGGTCAGCGCCGTCTGGCTGGGCGCGCTGCAGCAGCGCGGTGCGGTGCTGCTGTGCGCGATGCTGGCGCTGGCCGGTCTGGTGCCCTGCGCGCTCGGTCACCGCGCGCTGCGCCAGGCGCGGGCGGCCGGTGCGCCGCGCGAGCAGCTGCAGCGGCTGCGCCGGCGCTGGCAGTGCCGCATGGCGCTGGCGCTGCTGACGCCCGCGCTCACGCTGGCGGCCGACCTGCTCTCGGCCGGCCGGGTCGAGCTCGAGGCGGTGGTGGTCCTGGTGCTGGTCAGCCTGTATGTGGCGGCGGTCTGGGCGGCCTGGCCGCTGCTGGGCAGCATGGCGGCGGTGGGTGCGGCCGCCTGTGCGCTGGTCTGCGTCGGCCTCGGCGAGCTGCGTCTGGCCCTGTCGCTGGCGGCAGCGGCGATGCTGGCGCTGTGGCTGCGCCATCAGGTGGCAGCAGTCTGGCTGCGGGCGATGCGGGCCCGTCTTGGGGCGGACGACCTGAGCGCCTCGCTGGCGCGCGAGCGCGATGCGGCGCTGCGTGCGCAGGCCGATGCCCATCGCTTCGTCGCCACCGCCAGCCACGACCTGCGCCAGCCGATGCATGCGCTGGGCCTGTTCGTCTCGTCGCTGGAGCGGCGGGTGCAGGGCACGCCGGAAGCCTCGATCGTGCGCAACATGACCCGATCGATCGAGGCGCTGGACCAGTCCTTCGGCGCGATGCTCGACATCTCGCGGCTCGAGGCCGGCTCGATGGAGGTCAATCTGCAGCATTTCGCGCTGCGCGATGTCTTCCGTCGGCTGCATCTGCATTTTGCCGGGCTGGCGGAGACGGCCGGGCTGGGCCTGCGCTTCTCGCCGGGCGGCAAGTCGGTGCGCAGCGACCCGCAGCTGCTCGAGCGGGTGCTGGGCAATCTGGTGCAGAACGCGCTGCGCCACACCCGCGAGGGCGGCGTGGTGGTGGTCGCGCGCAGCACCCGCACCCACACGAACATCGAGGTCTGGGACACCGGCAGCGGCATCGCGCCCGAAGAGCTGCCGCGCATCTTCGACGAGTTCTATCAGGTCCGCGAGGGCGCCCGGCGCCGCCAGCGTGGCCTGGGCCTGGGCCTGGCGATCGTGCGCCGGCTGGTGCGGCTGATGGGGCACACGCTGACCGTGGCGTCCTGCCCGGAGCGCGGCACGATGTTCCGCATCGGCATCGCCACCGGCGCGCTCGACGAGATGGAGCGCGCCACCGCCGCGGCCGACACCGTGCCGATGCCGCTCTTCGAGGCCCGCTCCATCCTGGTGATCGACGATGACGAGGCGATTCGCGAGGGCCTGACGGCGGTGCTGTCCGAATGGGGCTACGAGGTGATGACGGCGGCCGGCATCGGCGAGGCGCTGGCCCTGGCCGGCGAGGCGGACGGCGCGATCGACCTGATCCTGTCGGACCTGCATCTGGCCGACGGCGAGGACGGCCTGGACGCGATCGACAGCGTGCGCCGGCGCTGTGCGCTGCCGGTGCCCGCGCTGGTCATCACCGGCGACACCACCGCCGACGAGATGCGCCGTGTCGAGCAGGCCGGACTGGTGCTGCTGTTCAAGCCGCTGCAGCCGCGCAGGCTGATGGCGGCGCTGCGGCAGATGAGTGCGCAGACCTGAGCAGGGAAGTGACTTTCGGCAGATTTTCGCAGCGCCGGCCCTGCCTAGACTGGCTGCATGAGTTCCATCGATGTCGATGTGCTGCTGTCCCCTCTCCAGGCCGCGTCGCCCTGCGGCGAGACTGACCTGGAGTACGACGAGGACTTCCAGGCGCTGCTGCGCGCCTCGGCCGGGCGGCCGGAGCAGCAGTACGGCGACACGCTGATTCCGGCCGAGGAGCCGGACTGGATCGCGATGCGCCGACATGCGCTGGCGCTGTTCGGACGCGGGCGCGACCTGCGGGTGGCCGTGCAGCTGCTGCGTGCGGCGCTGCGGCTCGACGGCCTGGGCGCGCTGGCGCCGGGCCTGCGCCTGGTCGCCGGTCTGCTCGAACGCTACTGGGACAGCCTCTGGCCGCGGCCCGATCCGGATGATCCCGACGACCACTTCATGCGCATGAACGCGCTGGCGGAGCTGGCCGACGCGGACCTGCTGCTGGCCGACATTCGTGCCGCGCGGGTGCCCGGCGACCGCACCGGGCTGAACGGCCGCCAGCTTGAGCTGGCCAGCGGCCGGGCCGCGGCTCGGCCCGGCGAGTCGGTGCCGGTGGCGGCCGCGCTGGCGCCGGTGCTGCGTGCGGCCGAGGCGGCGCAGCCGGGCCTGCTGGCCGATCTGTCGACCTTGCCGCAGCAGCTCGAGCCCTTGATCGTCACGCTGCAGCGTCATGCCGCCGCGCAGGCCCCCGAATTCAAGCTGCTGCGGCCGCTGCTGCAGGCGCTGGCCGCCACGGTCGATCTGGCGGGTGTCGTTCCGGGGGCGGTGGCGCCGCAGGCCGGCGCGGCTCCCCCGTCGGCGTCGGCGTCGGTGGATGCGGCCGTACCGGTTGCCGCGGCGATGGTCGCGGTGCCGGCGCCGCCGCCGGGCACGATCACCAGCCGCGACGAGGCGCTGCGCCAGCTCGAGCGGGTCTGCGACTGGCTCGAGCGCAACGAGCCCTCGCATCCGGCGCCGCTGCTGATCCGCCGCGCCCAGCGCCTGATGGGCAAGAGCTTCTTCGAGATCGTCAAGGACCTCGCCTCCGACGGCATCGAGTCGGTCGAGCGCATCGCCGGCCTGTCCTACGAGGAGGCCACCGGCGGCGGCTGAGCGCGGCCCCGCCGCGCACGCCCTCCGGCCCTCCGTTCCTTCCCCGCCTTCCTGGAGCCCGATCGCCATGTCCACCAGCAGCCAGAAGTTCATCGCCCGCAACCGCGCGCCGCGCGTGCAGATCGAGTACGACGTCGAGCTCTACGGCGCCGAGAAGAAGATGCAGCTGCCCTTCGTGATGGGCGTGCTCGCCGACCTCTCGGGCAAGCCGGCCGAGCCGCTTGCGCCGGTGGCCGAGCGCAAGTTCGTCGACATCGACGTCGACAACTTCGATGCGCGCATGAAGGCGATGAAGCCGCGGGTCGCCTTCCAGGTGCCCAACACGCTGACCGGCGAGGGCAATCTGTCGATCGACCTGAGCTTCGAGAGCATGGACGACTTCACCCCGGGCGCGATCGCGCGCCGGGTCGACAGCCTGTCGCAGCTGCTGGCCGCGCGCCAGCAGCTCGCCAACCTGATCACCTACATGGACGGCAAGACCGGCGCCGAGGAGCTGATCGCCCGGGTCATCAAGGACCCGGCGCTGCTGCAGTCGCTGGCCGCGGCGCCGCGCCCCGCGGCGGAATGAGGCCGCAGCCGCTTCGCTGACCCCGATCCACGCACAGGAGGGCCCGATGGCCGACGCACAGACCCAGACCGCCGCTCCGGCCTTTGCCGGCGTCGACTTCCAGGGCGACGACTTCGCCGCGCTGCTCGAGCGCGAGTTCCGTCCGCGCAGCGACGACCTGCGCTCCGAGGTCGAGCAGGCGGTGCAGACGCTGGCGCAGCAGGCGCTGGCGCAGACCGCGCTGGTCGGCGACGACGTCATGCGCTCGATCGGCGCGATGATCGCCGAGATCGACCACCGGCTGAGCGCGCAGATCAACCAGATCCTGCACCACGCCGACTTCCAGAAGCTCGAGAGCGCCTGGCGCGGACTGCACCATCTCGTCAACAACACCGAGACCGACGAGATGCTGAAGATCCGCGTCATGAACGTCTCGAAGACGGATCTGCACAGGACGCTCAAGCGCTACAAGGGCACGGCCTGGGACCAGAGCCCGATCTTCAAGCGCATCTACGAGGAGGAGTACGGCCAGCTCGGCGGCCATCCCTACGGCTGCCTGGTCGGCGACTACACCTTCGACCACTCGCCGCCCGACGTCGAGCTGCTCGGCGAGATCGCGAAGATCTCGGCCGCGGCCCACGCGCCCTTCATCACCGCGCCGGCGCCGTCGCTGCTGCAGATGGATTCCTGGCAGGAGCTGGCCAATCCGCGCGACCTGACCAAGATCTTCACGACGCCGCAGTACGCCGGCTGGCGCTCGCTGCGAGAGTCGGACGACGCGCGCTACATCGGCATGGCGATGCCGCGCTTCCTGGCCCGCCAGCCCTACGGCGCGCGCACCAATCCGGTCGACGACTTCGACTTCGAGGAGGACACCGACGGCGCCGACCACGGCAAGTACGCCTGGGCCAGCGCCGCCTACGCGATGGCGACCAACATCAACCGCTCGTTCAAGCTCTACGGCTGGTGCTCGCGCATTCGCGGCGTGGAGTCCGGCGGCGCGGTCGAGGGCCTGCCGACGCACACCTTCCCGAGCGACGACGGCGGCGTCGACATGAAGTGCCCGACCGAGATCGCCATCAGCGACCGGCGCGAGGCGGAGCTGGCCAAGAACGGCCTGATGCCGCTGGTGCACCGCAAGAACTCCGACTTCGCCGCCTTCATCGGCGCGCAGTCGCTGCAGAAGCCGGCCGAGTACGACGACCCGGACGCCACCGCCAACGCCAACCTCGCCGCGCGGCTGCCCTACCTGTTCGCGACCTGCCGCTTCGCGCACTACCTGAAGTGCATGGTCCGCGACAAGGTCGGCGCCTTCAAGGAGCGCCACGAGATGGAGCGCTGGCTCAACGACTGGATCATGAACTACGTCGACGGCGATCCGGCCAACTCCTCCGAGCACACCAAGGCCGAGAAGCCGCTGGCCGCCGCCCAGGTCGTCGTCGAGGAGATTCCGGGCAATCCCGGCTACTACACCTCCAAGTTCTTCCTGCGCCCGCACTACCAGCTCGAGGGGCTGACGGTGTCGCTGCGCCTGGTCTCCAAGCTGCCGGCGCAGAAGCAGGCCTGAGCCTGAGGTCCACCCCCAACCCGACCCCCGGGGCCCGGCCCCCGCATCCCTCCACACCCAAGCAGCCAGAGGAAGCAAGTCATGTCCACCGATACCCACATCAAGTTCGACGGCGTCGACGGCGAGGCCACCCACAAGGACCACAAGGGCCAGATCGAGGTGCTGTCGTGGAGCTGGGGCGCAGCCAATGCCAGCGCGCTGGCGGGTGGCGGCTCCGGCAAGGGCAAGGGCGAGGGCCATCCTTTCCAGTTCGTGCACCTCTACGACAAGTCCTCGCCGGTGCTGGCCAAGCACTGCGCGCAGGGCAAGCACTTCGCCAGCGTCGTGCTGACCGCGCGCAAGTCCGGCGAGGGCCAGAAGGACTACTTCAAGGTGACGATGAAGGAGGTGCTGATCAACCACATCGCGCCCTCGGGCTCGCAGGGCGGCGACATCACCGAGTCGGTCTCGATGACCTACAAGGACATCGAGTTCTCCTACAAGGCGCAGGACGACAAGGGCGGCCTGAGCGGCGAGGTTAAGTTCGGCTGGAACCTCGCGACCACCGAGACGCGCTGAGGTCGCCATGGCCGCCACGGACACCTATGTCCATCTGCAGACCCGCCGCGCCGGCAAGCTCAAGGGCGAATGCATCGCGCCCGGGCACGAGGACGACATCGCGGTGCGCGGCTGGTCCTGGGGCGTGTCGGCGCAGACCGCGATGGGCTCGGTGCAGGCCACCGCGCGGCGCTCCTACCGCGAGCTCAGCTTCGTCAAGGGCGCCGACACCGCCAGCACCGGACTGCTGAGCGCGCTGGCGACCAACGACGAGGTCAAGGAGCTGAAGCTGACGATGCGCAAGGCCGGCGAGGGCCAGCAGGACTTCCTGCGGCTGACGCTCAAGGGCGCGCGCATCACCTCGGTCGTGCTCGACACCGGCAGCGACGGCGACGTGAGCGAGAGCGTCACCGTGGCCTTCACGAAGGTCGAGCTCGAGTACCTGCCGCAGCAGCGCAGCGGCCAGCGCGGAGCCAGTCATGTCTTCACCGACGAGGTCTGAGGCCCCGGCCGCGGCCGAGGACGCGGCGCGCCGGGTCGCCGCCGGCGATCTGGCCGGCGCGCTCGCGAGCCTGCAGCAGCAGGTGCGCCGCCAGCCGGCCGATGCCCGGCTGCGCATCTTCCTGTTCCAGCTGCTGGTGCTGCTGCGCCAGTGGCCGCGTGCGGCGCAGCAGCTGGTGCTGTGCGGCGAGCTCGATGCCGGCGCGCTGGCGATGGTGGCGACCTGCCGCGAGGCGCTGCAGGCCGAGCAGGTGCGCGAGGCGGTGATGAGCGGTCGCACCACGCCGCTGGTCTTCGGCGAGCCGCCTGCCTGGATCGGCCTGCTGGCCGAGGCGCTGGCGGCCGACGGCCGTGGCGACGCGGCGGTCGCGGCCGTCCTGCGCGCCCGGGCGCTCGAGCAGGCGCCGGCCTGCAGCGGCACGCTCGACGGCCGGCCCTTCGCGTGGCTGGCCGACGCCGATTCGCGCCTGGGGCCGGTGCTGGAGGTGATGATGCGCGGCCGCTACGGCTGGCTGCCGCTGCAGGCGCTGCGCCGGATCGAGATCGACGCGCCCGAGGACCTGCGCGATCTGGTGTGGCTGCCGGCGCGGCTGACCTTCGTGTCCGGCGGCGAGACGGTCGCGCTGCTGCCGGTGCGCTACGCGCCCGATGCGGATGCGGACAGCGAGGGCGAGGGCGGCGATCCGGCCACGCTGCGCGACGCGCGGCGGCTGGCGCGTCGCACCGACTGGATCGCGCTGGCGCCGCAGCACCAGCCCGACCAGTTCCGCGGCCTGGGCCAGCGCCTGCTCTGCACCGAGGCCGAGGAGCGCGGCCTGCTGGAGGTGCGCGAGATCGTGATCGATGCGCCGGCAGGCGAGCGGGGCGACGAGGGCCGTGGCGATGCTTCCCGCTGACCGATCCGGCCTGGAGCGGGCGGCCGACCGGCTGCAGCCGGCGCTGCTCGACCGGCTGGTCGATGACGCGCCGCAGCAGCCGCATGATGCGGTCGACAGGCGTGTCGTCGGTGACAAGCAGCTGCGCCGCGCGGTGCTGCGCGACCTGGGCTGGCTGCTCAACGCCACCTGTCTGCTCGACGAGACGCACAGGCGCAGCTATCCGTGGCTGGTGCAGTCGGTGCTGAACTTCGGGCTGCCGCCGCTGGCCGGGCAGCTGGCCTCGCGCATCGATGTGCCGCTGATGGAGCGCACGCTGCGCCAGGCGCTGCTGCGCTTCGAGCCGCGGCTGGTCGAGGAGACGCTGACGGTGCGTGCGCTCGAGGCGGCCTCGGTGCTGGAGACGCACAACATCATCGAGTTCGAGATTCGCGGCCACCTGTGGGCGCAGCCGGTGCCGCTGGAGCTGCTGCTGCGCACCCGCATGGATCTGGAGGCCGGCCAGATCGAGGTGCGCGAGAGCACGCGCAGCGCGCTGCCGCCCGGGAGGCCCTGATGGATCCGGGCCTGCTGCGCCGCTACAACGAGGAGCTGGCCCATCTGCGCGAGGTCGGCAGCGAGTTCGCGCGGGCCTATCCGAAGATCGCCGGGCGGCTGACGATGAGCGGCCTGGAGGTCGCCGATCCGTATGTCGAGCGGCTGCTCGAGGGCTTCGCCTTCCTGGCCGCGCGGGTCCAGCTGCATGTCGACGCGGAGTACCCGCGCTTCGTGCAGCACCTGCTGGAGGTGGTGCAGCCGGGCTTCGTCGCGCCGGTGCCGAGCATGGCGATCGTGCGCATGCTGCCCGACCTGCTCGATCCGGCGCTGGCGGCCGGACCGGTGGTGCCGCGCGGCAGCGCATTGCTGAGCGAGGAGGTGCGCGGCCAGGCGACCCGCTGCGAGTTCCGCACCGCGCACGAGGTGCAGCTGTGGCCGCTGGAGATCGTCGAGGTGCGCTGCTTCAGCCATGCGGCCGACCTGCCGCTGCACCGGCTGCCGCTCGACCGGCCGGTGCGCGGCGGCCTGCGCATCCGGCTGCGCAGCCACGGCCCGGCACTGCGCGATCTGCCGATCGAGCGCCTGAGCTTCCATGTCTGCGCGCCCGACGAGACGGCGCTGCGGCTGCACGAGCGGGTCTGCGGGCCGGTGCTGGGCAGCTGGGTGGCGCCGCCGGCCGGCCAGGACCCGCGCCGCGGCTGGCGCGATGCCGGATCGGTGCGGCCGCAGGGCTTCGACGACGACGAGGCGCTGCTGCCCGAGACGCTGCGCGGCTTCTCCGGCCACCGGCTGCTGCAGGAGTTCGCCGCGATGCCGCAGCGGCTGCTGTTCTTCGCGGTCGAGCAGCTGCGCGAGCGCCTCGCGGCGGTCGAGGGCCAGGAGGCCGAGCTGTTCATCCTGTCGGCGCGTGCCGATCCGGGGCTGGAGCCGCTGGTCGACCGCCAGGCGCTGGCGCTGGGCTGCACGCCGGCGATCAACCTGTTCCCGAAGCGGCTCGACCGCATCGCGCTGCTGCCCTCGCGCTGGGAGCATCCGGTCGTGCCGGACCGCACCCGGCCGCTGGACTTCGAGGTCCACACCCTCGACGAGGTGATCGGCCACGGCACCGGCGCGCAGTCGCAGCAGCTCTTCCTGCCGCTCTATGCGGTGCCGCATGCGCTGGAGGGGCGCCACGAGGCCTGGTACACCGTGCGGCGCGAGCCGCGCCAGCTCTCCGAGCGCCAGCGCAGCCAGGGCACGCGCAGCGCCTGGATCGGCACCGAATGCTTCCTGTCGCTGGTCGACGCGGCCCAGGCGCCGTATGCGCAGGACCTGCGCCAGCTCTCGGTGCGGGCCTGGGTCAGCAACCGCGATCTGCCGCTGCTGCTGCCCGGCGCCGGGAGCGGGGGCGGCATCACCGGGCTGTGGTCGCTCGACACGCCGGGGCCGGTGCGCCGCATCGAGACGCTGCGCGGGCCGACCCGGCCGGTGCAGCGCCTGCCGCGCGGCGAGGAGGGCTGGTCGCTGGTGCGGCTGCTGGCGCTGAACCATCTGTCGCTGGCCGGCGAGGATCCGGCCCAGGCCGCGGCGACGCTGCGCGCGCTGCTGCGCCTGTTCGGCCCCGACGGCGAGGCCGGCTGGCAGCGCTGGGTCGACGGACTGCTGGGCGTGCAGGCCCGCACCGTCACCCGCCGGCTGCCGCAGGCCGGGCCGCTGACCTTCGGCAGCGGCGCGGAGGTCGTGCTCGAGGTCGACGACAGCGCCTTCCAGGGCGGCAGCGCCTTCCTGTTCGGCAGCGTGCTCGAGCGCTACCTGGCGCGCCATGCGGCGATCAACAGCTTCGTGACGACCCGGCTGCTGTCCTCGCGCCGCGGCGAGATCATGGCCTGGCCGCCGCGCTGCGGCACCGGAGCGCTGCTGTGAAGCCCGATCCCGATCCGGATCCGGCGCTGCAGCCCTGGTCGCACGACTTCTTTGCGCTGCTGCGCCGCATCCAGGCCGAGCGGGCCGATCTGCCGCCGCTGGGCACCGCGCTGCGGCCGGCGGGCGAGCCGCTGCGGCTGGGTCAGGATGTCGAGCTCGACTTCGCGCCGGCGGCGCTGTCGTCGTGGCGGATGAGCGAGATCACCGGCGTGCCGCGGCTGGGCGTGCGCTTCTTCGGCCTGTTCGGGCCGATGGGGCCGATGCCGCTGCACCTGACCGAGTTCGTGCGCGAGCGCGAGCACCAGGCCGGCGACAGCGCGCCGGCGCGCTTCGCCGACATCTTCCATCACCGCGCGCTGCTGCTGTTCTTCCGCGCCTGGGCCCATGCCCAGCCGACGGTGCAGCGCGACCGGCCGGGCGAGGATGTCTTCGCGCGCCAGGCGGGCGCGCTCGGCGGGTTGGCGCCGCCCGGCACGCCCTCGGGCGACAGCCTGCCCGACGATCTGCGCCGGCATCTGCTCGGGCACCTGCTGCACGGGCCGCGCCATGCCGAGGGCCTGCGCAAGATGATCGCCGCGCACTTCGGCCTGCCGGTGCGCATCGAGTCGCATGCCGGGCACTGGATGACGCTGCACCCGCAGGACCGCACCCGGCTGCGTCCGCTGGCCGGCGCCGGCTCGCGCAACCGGCTCGGCGTCGATGTCGTCGCCGGCAGCCGGGTCTGGGATCGGCAGTACCGGTTCCGCGTCCACCTGGGTCCGCTGGGCTGGGCCGACTACGAGCGCTTCCTGCCCGGCACGCCGGCGCTGCGTGCGCTGCATGACCTGGTCGCCTGCTTCGTCGGGCCGTCGCTGCGCTGGGAAATCCGTCCGGCGCTGCGCGGTGCCGAGGTGCCGCCGCTGCGGCTGACCGGGCGCGGCGGCCGGCTCGGGCTGAGCACCTGGCTGGGCCGGCGCGGCCCCCATCCGGACCGCGCCGACCTGCGCCTCTCTTCCGATCGACGCCTCTCTCCGGGAGATCCTGTCCATGTCTGAGATCAGCCGTGCCGCGCTGTTCGGCAAGCTCGACCCGCTGGCCTACAAGGCCATCGAGGGCGCGACCGTGTTCTGCAAGCTGCGCGGCAATCCGCATGTGATGCTGGAGCACTGGTTCTCGCAGCTGCTGAACCTGCCCGACAGCGACCTGCACCGCATCCTGCGCCATTTCCAGGTCGACGCCGGGCGGCTGGCCTCGGACCTGGGCAGCGCGCTCGAGCGCCTGCCGCGGGGTGCCAGCACCATTTCCGACATCGAGGAGGCGGTCGGCGACGCGGTCGAGCGCGCCTGGGTCTATGCCTCGCTGAAGTTCGGCGCCACGCGGGTGCGCACCGGCCACCTGCTGTTCGGCCTGCTCAAGACCGAGCGGCTGGCGCGGCGGCTGCAGTCGATCAGCCGGCAGTTCGACCGCGTCGACGTCAAGCGCCTCGGCGCCGAGCTGGCGCAGATCGTCGCCGGCTCGCCCGAGGAGGCGGCCGACGTGCCCGGCACGCTCGAGGCCGCGCCCGGCGAGGCCAGCGGCGCGATCGCGCCGGCGGCGATGGGCAAGCAGGAGGCGCTGAAGAAGTTCGCCGTCAGCCTGACCGACAAGGCGCGCGCCGGCGAGCTCGATCCGGTCACCGGCCGCGACGAGGAGATCCGCCAGATCGTCGACATCCTGATGCGCCGGCGCCAGAACAACCCGATCCTGACCGGCGAGGCGGGCGTGGGCAAGACCGCGGTGGTCGAGGGCTTCGCGCAGCGGCTGGTGCAGGGCGATGTGCCGCCGCAGCTGCGCGACGTGGACCTGATGGCGCTCGACATCGGCCTGCTGCAGGCCGGCGCCAGCATGAAGGGCGAGTTCGAGAGCCGGCTGCGCGCGGTGATCGACGAGGTCCAGGCCTCGCCCAAGCCGATCATCCTGTTCATCGACGAGGCGCACACGCTGATCGGCGCGGGCGGTGCGGCCGGCACGGGCGACGCGGCCAACCTGCTGAAACCGGCGCTGGCGCGCGGCAAGCTGCGCACCATCGCCGCCACCACCTGGGCCGAGTACAAGAAGCACATCGAGAAGGATCCGGCGCTGACGCGGCGCTTCCAGGTCGTGCAGGTGCCCGAGCCGGACGAGGCGAAGGCGGTCCACATGCTGCGCGGCGTGGCCACCGTGCTGGAGCACCACCACCGCGTCGTGCTGCTCGACGAGGCGATCGAGGCGGCGGTCAAGCTCTCGCACCGCTACATTCCGGCGCGCCAGCTGCCGGACAAGGCGGTCAGCCTGCTCGACACCGCCTGCGCGCGCGTCGCGGTCAGCCAGCACGCCACGCCGCCGGCGCTGGAGGACAGCCGGCGCCGGCTGGAGGCGCTGCAGGTCGAGCGGGACATCGTCGAGCGCGAGGCGGCGATCGGCATCGACGTGAGCGCCCGCCGCACCCGCCTGGCCGCGGCGATCGAGGCCGAGCAGGCGCGCCAGGCCGAGCTGGGCGAGCGCTTCGGCCAGGAGAAGGCGCTGGTCGACCGGGTGCTGGCGCTGCGGGCGCGGCTGCGCGCGCAGCCCGGCGATCCGGCCGGAGCGCCGGACGGCGTCGCCCCCGTCGCGCCGCCGACCGAGGCCGAGCGCGCCGACGCGGTCGCCGAGCTGCAGGCACTGCAGGCCGAGCTGACGCAGCTGCAGGGCGACGCACCGCTGATCCTGCCCACCGTCGACGAGCAGGCTGTGGCCGCGGTGGTGCAGGACTGGACCGGCATTCCCGTCGGCCGCATGGTCCGCAACGAGGTGCAGGCGGTGCTGGCGCTGGCCGACACGCTCAACCGGCGCGTCATCGGCCAGAAGCACGCGCTGGACATGATCGCCCGGCGCATCCAGACCTCGCGGGCGCGGCTGGACAACCCGAACAAGCCGATCGGCGTCTTCCTGCTGGCCGGCACCTCGGGCGTCGGCAAGACCGAGACGGCGCTGGCGCTGGCCGAGGCGCTCTACGGCGGCGAGCAGAACGTCATCACCATCAACATGAGCGAGTTCCAGGAGGCGCACACCGTCTCCACGCTCAAGGGCGCGCCGCCGGGCTATGTCGGCTACGGCGAGGGCGGCGTGCTGACCGAGGCGGTGCGGCGGCGCCCCTACAGTGTCGTGCTGCTCGACGAGGTCGAGAAGGCGCATCCGGACGTGCACGAGCTGTTCTTCCAGGTCTTCGACAAGGGCTGGATGGAAGATGGGGAAGGGCGCGACATCGACTTCCGCAACACCATCATCCTGCTGACCAGCAACGTCGGCAGCGACCTGATCATGGGCCTGTGCCGCGACCCGGAGCTGACGCCCGAGCCCGAGGCGATCGCACAGGCGCTGCGCGAGCCGCTGCTGAAGGTCTTCCCGGCGGCCCTGCTCGGGCGTCTGGTGACGATTCCCTACTACCCGCTGTCGGACGCGATGCTCGCCGAGATCGTGCGGCTGCAGCTCGGCCGCATCGCCCGCCGGGTGCGGGACAACCACGGCATTCCCTTCGAGTACGACGAATCGGTCGTCCGCTTGGTCGTCTCGCGCTGCACCGAGGCCGAGTCGGGCGGCCGTGTCATCGACGCGATCCTGACCAACACGGTGCTGCCGAGGGTGTCGGTGGAGTATCTGATGCGGCTGAGCGAAGGTAGGGAAATGCAGCGAGTGGTTCTTTCGGTCGATGCGGGAGATTTTGTCTATGCGTTCGGTTGATAACGCAAACGAGGAAGGGTGAGGTCATGTTAAGAGTCTTCGTATGGAGCTATCGAGGTAAAAATGAAGCTTGGGGGCATGCAGCGATGCAGGTTGATCAAACCTACATTTCTTGGTGGCCTCAGAAGCCAGGACAAGTGCCCTCTGGTATTCACAAAAATATCTATGCCTCGCATCCGTTCCGCAATAGAAGCTATATGGATGATGTTCGAGACGAGAATCAGTCTCCGGACCATGTCATTGCGCTCGAGGGACTGGATGAGTCCGGCATCAAGGATTGGTGGCAGTCATTCGGGCTCACCAGGGACGGAGCTATTTATCAAGGACCCTTGCAATCATGGGACACGTTGACTAGAAATTGCTCGGATGTTGTTGCCACAGCGCTGAAAAGGGGGGGCGGTGATAAGTACGCCTCTTGGCAGAGTTCATGGAACATGGTTTGGACGCCAGAGGCGATCTTGCAATATGCGCGTTCCATCGAACAGGGACTGCGATCTGCTCGGAAGTGACTTTAGTCTCTTTACCTGAATCAGGTGCTTGCGGACGATGGGGCAGACCGAGATGAAGTCTGTTCATGCCAGCGCCCCCCATCACCTTCCACTGCCCGCTGCCCCCCGCCGATCTGCTCTTCGAGTCGATGAGCGTCGAGGCGGGGCTGGGGCGCATCGGGGAGATGCGGCTGCATCTGCTGAGCCTGAAGCCGGATCTGGCGCCTGACGATCTGCTCGGGCAGCCGGTGCGGGTGGAGCTGGTGCTGCGCGATGGCAGCCTGCGGCACTGGAGCGGGCACTGCATCCGCTTCGGGCTGGGCAAGCCGAGCGGGCGGCACTACGGCTACGACATGACGGTGCGGCCCTGGCCCTGGTTCCTGACCCGCACCAGCGACTGCCGCATCTTCCAGGACCTCTCGGTGCCGGACATCGTCAGGCAGGTGCTGGCCGACCATGCGGTGGCGAAGACGGATTTCAGGCTCTTCCGCAGCTATGCCCCGCGGGGCTACTGCGTGCAGTACCGCGAGAGCGACTTCGACTTCATCGCCCGGCTGCTCGAGCAGGAGGGCATCAGCTGGTTCTTCCAGCATGACGCCGGCGGCGCGACCCTGGTGCTGGTCGATGCGGCCGGGGCGCATGATCCGGCGCCCGGGGCCGAGCGCATCGCCTATTACGACGTGCCGGGCCAGGCGCCGCCGGACGTCGACTGCCTGTGGGACTGGAGCTTCAGCCACGGCGTGCGCACCGGGCGCATCGCGCTGACCGACTACGACTTCGAGCGCCCGTCGGCCAGCCTGCGGGTCAGCCGGGAGCGCAGCCGCAGCCACGAGCAGGCCGACCTCGAGCGCTTCGACTATCCCGGGCTCTACCGGGTGACCGGCGACGGCGAGCAGTACGCCGACAACCGCCTCGACGAGCAGCAGGCCCGCCATGCCGGCGCCCGAGGCACGACCAGCGCGCAGTCGCTGGCCGAGGGCTGCCGCTTCACGCTCGAGCGCCATCCGCGCGACGACCAGAACACCGACTACCTCGTCACCGCGATCCGCACCCGGCTGCACCTCGATGCCTACGAATCCGGCAGCACCGGCGGCACCGAGCTGAGCAGCCAGATCGAGGTCATCCCGCATGCCCAGCAGTTCCGCCCGCCGCGCCTGACCCCGAAGCCCTTCGTGCAGGGCCCGCAGACCGCAGTCGTCGTCGGTCCGGCCGGCGAGGAGATCCACACCGACAAGTACGGCCGCGTCAAGGTGCAGTTCCACTGGGACCGCTACGGCCAGAAGGACGAGCGCAGCTCGTGCTGGATCCGCGTGTCGCACCCGTGGGCGGGCAAGAACTGGGGCGCGGTGTCGATCCCGCGCATCGGCCAGGAGGTGGTGGTGAGTTTCCTGGAGGGTGACCCGGACCAGCCGCTGATCACCGGGCGGGTCTACAACGCCGAGCAGATGCCGCCGTACGGGCTGCCGGCCGGGGCCGTCGTCAGCGGCATCAAGTCGAACACGCACAAGGGACGCGGTTACAACGAGTTCTCGATGGACGACACCGCCGGCAAGGAGAAGATCACCGTCCATGCTCAGTACGACATGAACACCACGGTTGAGCACGACCAGACCAACACCGTCCACAACACGTTCACCGAGACGATCAAGAGCCACGCCGCCATCACGATCACGGAAGGCACCTACCGCCACGACGTCAAGGCCAACACCGCGAACTACCATGTCCAGGGGGCGCTGACCGAGACCTACGACACCACCCAGACCACCACGGTCAAGAATGACATCACGGTCCAGTCGACGTCCGGTCCGATCTTGGTGCAGGCGCATGGCAACCAGGTCCATGTCGAGGCGGCGACCAACATCGTGCTGCACGTTGGCGCCAGCCGGCTGTCGATGGACGCGGCCGGCAACATCGAACTCAGCGGCGTCAACGTCACGGTCAAGGGCACGGCAGCCGTGGCGATCAAGGGTGGCGTCGTCACCTCGGAGGCCGACACCACGCACCAGACCAAGGGTGCGATCGTGCTGTCCGAAGGTGCCGCGACCAATACGGTCAAGGGTGGCATGGTCATGCTCAACCCCTGATGCCGACAGCGAGCGCATCGTGCCTTCCTCCCCCCCGGCCGCACCCCAGCACCTGACGACGGTCACCGGACGGACGTCGCGGGGCGTCCACGGCGTCAGCGTGCTGCTCAAGCGTGCCTATCGCATCGCCGATGGCCGGCAGGCCGAACGCATTGATGCCGCGCCCTGGCGGCTCATCGACACGTGGCACGACGATGGCGATCCGAGCTGGTCGGTGGTGGAGCACGAGAGCGAGCTGCAGCCGTTCCGGGCGCAGACCGATGTCGTCGTCGTCGGCACGGCGCATGCGCCAGGCGGACGACCCGTCGAGGCGATGCATGTCGGCATCGCGGTCGGGGCGCGGCGCAAGGTGCTGGCGATCTTCGGCGATCGGCGTGCCGTGCACCGGGGCGACGGCATCGAGCCGACGTTCACCGAACCGGCGGCGTTCCTGACGATGCCGGTCCGCTATGACCGTGCCTACGGCGGACGCGACGAGACCGACCCGGCGCTGCCGCTGCGCTATGCGCGCAACCCGATGGGGCGCGGCTTCGTGCTGCGGGCCAGTCGCGAGGCCGTGGACGGGCGCGCGCTGCCGAACATCGAGGATCCGGCCGACCTGCTGACCCCGCAGCGGCTGTGCATGCTCGAGCCGGGACGTTGGATCGACCAGCCGCTGCCGGCCGGGCTGGGCTGGCGCCAGCGCGACTGGTACCCGCGCTGCGCGCTGATGGGGGCGCTGCCGCCGTTCCTGGCGCCGGGCACGGTGACGGCCGAGGAGCGGCTCGGCCTCGTGCCGGCCGACCATGTGGCGCTGGCCTGGCAGCACCGGTTGGCGGTGCGCGAGGCGGCCTTCGGCAACGGTGCCTCGCTCGGCCTGACGTTCGAGACGCTGGCGCCGGACGAGACGATGTTGCTGCGCGGGCTGACGCCGTCGGGGCGACTCGACTTCCACCTGCCGGGCGAGGTGCCGCGGCTGGGGCTCGACCTCGGCGATGGTGTCGAGTCGCTGGCGACCCGCATGGACGTCGTGACGCTGCGACCGGACGAGGGCGTCATGGAGATCGTCTGGCGCGCAGAACGGACGATCGGCCCGGCGGTGGCCTGGAGCCGGGTGCGCCGGTTGACCGCGGCGGTGAGTGACGCATGAGCCGCGGACCAGCCCCGTCCCGGCCGGGACACCACATGCTGCTGCCAGGCCAGGCGCCGGACGGCGCGCCGGTGCTGGCGGTGCTGCTCAAGCGCAGCTATCGGCTGGTGCCGGGCGACGTGGCGGTGCGGGCCGATGCCGACGAGCCGCTGCGCCCGGCCGACGAGCACTGGGATGCGCCCGAGAACTCGTCGGTGCGCCACGAGAGCGACTTCGTGCCGTGCAAGCTGGCCACGGACGTCGTCTTCGAGGCGCGCGCCCATGCCCCGGACGGCCGGGCCGTGGCCGAGCTGGAGGCCGCGATCCAGGTCGCCGACCGGGTCCGGCGGCTGGCGATCACCGGGCATCGGCGCGTGCTGTCCGGGCCGGGCGGGCGACCAGCGTTCAGCGATCCGCAGCCGTTCACGTCGCTGTCGGTGGTCTACGAGCGGGCCTACGGCGGCATCGACGTTCGCAGCGATCCCGAGCGGGCCCTGCCGTACCCGCGCAACCCGGCAGGCTGCGGCTTTGTCGTCTCGGACGACCCGCGGGCATGGATCGACCTGCGGCTGCCCAATGTCGAGGTGGTCGATGACCGGCTGACCCCGGAGCGGCTCTGCCTGGGCGAATACGGTCGCTGGGAATCGGCGCCGGTACCGGCCGGCTGGGGCTGGCGGGGCCGCACGCTGTGGCCGCGCAGCAGCCTGGCCGGCGTGATGCCGGGCGATCGGTCCGTCGAGCGCGAGCTGCGGGCCCTGTACGCAGGCTTCCTGCGCGGGACCGACCGCGAGGCCTATCTGCGGCAGACGCTGCCCGAGATGGACTTCCGTTTCTTCAGCGGGGCCTCCGAGGGGCTGTCGCTGCCGTGGCTGCGCGGTGACGAGCCCGTGCGCACGCTGCACCTGTCGCCGGAAGGACGGCTCGACTTCCGGCTGCCCGGCGAGCGGCCCGAGATCGGGCTCGACCTGGGCGAGGGCGTGCAGGTGCCAGGCACGGTGCTGCAGACCGTCTTCGTCGCGATGGAGAACCGGCGCATCGACATGGTCTGGCGTGCTGCCGTGCCGTACCCGGGGCCGGACTGGCTCCCGCAGGCCCGCAGGCTGGACGTCCGGGTGGTCGAAAGCGGGGAGATCACGGCATGAACGTGCTTCAGGCCAATCCTTTCGTCGCCGTGATGTCGGTGCTGCTGCTGGTCGTCGGACTGGGCTGGTACGCCTGGGGCGCACTGGATGGCGCGGGGCTGGACAGCCACTGGACCACCGGCGTGGTCACCGGCAAGACGCACACGCCGCCCGGCGTCACCTACCGCACCACCGTGGCCGGTGGCCGGACCTGGACGCAGGCCGACTCGACGCCCGAAGCCTTCGTGGTCAGCGTGCGCGTCGACGGCGAAGGCGGGGGCGAGGCCTCCTCGGGCTTCGTTGACCCGGTGCTGCACGCGCGACTGCAGCCCGGCGATCCGGTGGCGCTGCGCATCAGCCGCACGCGGTTGAGCGGCCGGCTGCAGGTGGAGGAGGTGCGTCTGCCAGCGCCACGCTGACACGGACGACTTCCAGGACACGGGACATCCCAGGAGAGAACATCGATGCTCTGGCCAGCCGCGAAGATGGGCGACATGGTGATCGGACTGGATTACCACACCATCCTGATCCCGCCGGCACCCGCCCCGGTGCCGATGGTGCCGCACCCGTACTTCGGGCCGGTCTATCTCTGGATGACGCCGAAGTTCCCGAAGGTCGACACGCTGATCAACGGCATGCCCGCCTGCACGGCCGGTGCGATGGGCTATTCGATGCACATCCCGATGGGCCTGCCGGTGCCGCCGGCGGCGATGAACCTGGGCTACTGGCGCCGCCACCTGCTGATGGTGCCCAAGCAGCTCATGCTGGTGGCGCTGACGCTGATGGCCAACCTCGCCATCGCCGGCATCACGGCCACCTTCGTGCCGCCGAATTCCGCCACCGGCCGCTTCCTGAAGGACGTCACCGGCATCGACACGTCGAGCTGGGGCGGGGTGTGGGAATCGATCAAGGGCAGCTTCTCGGCCTACACGCAGTGGGCGACGTGGTTCAAGCTGCTGATGCCGCCGCTGCCGTACCCCGGTGCGCAGGGCTCGGTGGCGATCGGCAGCCCGAACGTCACGGTCAACGGCGGCCCGCTGGCATTCGTCGCGCCGCTGATGGCGGCCTCGTGCAGCGACATTCCCATCGTGCCAAATGCCGCCACGGTCGGGTTCAGCAACGTGATGGTGGGGGTGAGCATCGCGGACATGGCGCGGGCGCTGGCGGTGAATGCGGCGCAGGGGGCGGTGAGCGCGGGCGTGTCGGCAGGCGTGGATCGGCTGGGCCGCAGCCGCCAGCGCCAAGGCCAGGGGGAGTGCGGCTGCGGCTGAGCGCTATCGGATGGTCGACATTTCATAACAGGAAAGCTATGCCGATCGACATCGCTTCGGGCAACCTTTATGAAGAGTACGAGGATGTCTCGCTGCCGGGCAGGCTTGAACTCAGCTGGGTACGTCGCTACAGCGGACTGCTGACTCGCCATGATGGGCATCTGTTCGGACGAGGCTGGTCGACGCCTTTCGAGGTTACTTTGACCCGCTACCCGCAAGGTTTCGAGTTCATCGGACCGAGCGGTGGGAGTGAGGTGATTCCCGATCGAGATGGGCTGGTCGAGGCTGGAGCAGGGCAATTGCATTAGCCAAGTCCCCGATTGAGTGGTAACAATCCGGCCCGACCTCGCCACCCCACGACACGATGCCAGACCACCCGACTGCCGCCCCAGGCGACAAGCTGATGCAGCGCTTTGAAGACCTGGACGATC
>RRZT011281642.1_pt1 | contig 20625 bp, 14 predicted proteins | sample 2165551 | NCBI WGS metagenome assembly RRZT01 (sample SAMN10456910, study PRJNA506462) | wastewater metagenome | biome: wastewater; feature: sludge; material: wastewater sludge; isolation source: wastewater sludge with Escherichia coli K12::gfp cells carrying plasmid... | place: USA: Moscow, Idaho... | reverse complement strand
GGTCGCCGATTTCCACGCCAGCGAGGTGATGCAGGGCTATCGCGACTTCGCCGCCTGGCCGATGCCCAACAGCCCGGCCCAGGCCGAGCTGACCATCGGCACCTCCGACGACATCGCCCAGATGCACACCGACCGCAAGGCGCTGATCACCGATCTGCTCAGCACCCTGGTGCTGGAAGCCACCGGGCCGCTGATCCTGCGCGAATCGTCGGCGCCGGCCGGCCCGGTGCTGTGGCTCAACCACGACATCATCGCACGGCAGCTCAACCAGCTCCACGCCTGAGCCCGGGTGTTGCGGACGACGCTCCCGCGGGGGTGTCGTCCAGGGCTAGAGCGCGGCCATCGCGGCGATCACGTTGCGGGCCACGCTCTCGATGTGTTCCCGCGCCGAGCGGCCAGCCGCGGCCGCGTCGCGTCGGGCGAGGGCGGTGATGATCTCCTGGTGTTCGTCGCCGACCCGCGGCAGGTGCATCCGGAAGCCGCCCGTCTGCGCAAGGTAGAAGTCGGACAGTTCGAAATTGGCCAGTTGCCGGGCGCAGACGATGGGCGAACGGGACATTGCGTGCAGCTGCTTGTGAAACTCCACGTTCAGCCCCCGGTAAACCGTTGCTGCTTGAGGCGCCGCCGGGCTGATGGAGGCGATTTCCGCGTTGATCATCTGCAGCCGGCGCAGCTCGGCATCGCTTCCGCGCTCCGCCGCGAGCTCCCCTATCAGTCCCTCGATGAGGGCGAACATGCGGTAGAAATCGCTGACCTCCTCGACGCTGGGGCGCACCACCTCGCACCCCACCTGAGCGGTGATCCGGACGAAACCGTTGTCCTGCAGGCGGTACAGCGCGGTCATGATGGGCTGACGGCTGACGCCCGTCTCCTCGCTGATCTCCTTGACGGGGATCGGCTCTCCGAATCGATAGCGTCCGCTGAAGAGGCGCGAAAGTATCTCCTGGTAGATCTGATCTTTCTTGCTGAGCATGGCGCGATGGCTTGAGTGTGTCGTGTTCCGGGCCGGCATCTTAGCAAAACCGTTCTGCCGCTGAATCCGGTCCGGTCTGTCGTTGCGTTGGCGATTTCTTACATGCTAGCATGTAAGAAATCGGTTCAAGCAGGCGTCGCGACGCATTGCGACACGACAAAAACGGAGGAGACGATGGATAGCGCGAACAACTTTGATACGGATGTCCTGATTGTCGGCAACGGCCCCACCGGGGCAACGCTGGCGCTCGCCCTGGCCACCTATGGCGTGAAGTGCCACATGGTTGCGCGCTTCAATTGGCTGGCCGACACGCCCCGGGCGCACATCACCAACCAGCGCACCATGGAAGTGCTGCGCGATCTGGGCATTGAAGAAGAGTCCCATCGCTACGCCACCCCCTGGGAGCACATGGGCGACAGCCTGTTCACGACCAGCCTCGCCGGCGAGGAGCTGCTGCGCATCCGGGCCTGGGGCACGGGCGATGAGCGCAAGGGCGATTACATCCAGGGCAGCCCTTGCGGGCTGATGGATCTGCCGCAGCCGCTGATCGAGCCGATCATCTTCAAGAATGCCGCCGAGCGGGGCGCGACCTTCGCGTGCAACACCGAGTATCTCTCCCACGTGCAGGACGCCGACGGGGTGACCGTGATGCTGCAGGACCGCCTCACCGGCCGTGAATACTCGCTGCGGGCGAAGTACCTGTACGGTGGCGACGGCGCCCGCTCAAAGGTGCTCGACGACGCGGGCCTGAAGGTCGAGGGGCAACTGGCGCGGGCGGGGACGGCCTACGTCATCTTCAAGGCCGACCTGTCCCGCTATGTGGAGCATCGCCCCAGCATCCTGCACTGGATCGTCACGCCAAACGCGGCCTTCGGCGAGATCGGCTTCGGTCTCTTGCGGGCGGTGACGCCCTGGACCCAATGGATTGCGGGGTGGGGCTTCGACATGGCGAAGGGCGAGCCCGACCTGAGCCCTGAGGAGTGCATCAAGAAGATCCGCGTCCTGGTCGGCGACCCGGAGCTGGAGGTCGAGATCGTCCGCAGCTCCGTGTGGTATGTGAATCAGGCCCACGCGCCGGTTTACTCGAATGGCCGGATCTTCTGCGGCGGGGACGCCGTCCATCGCCACCCGCCCTCCAGCGGGCTGGGCCTCAACACCTGCGTTCAGGATTCCTTCAATCTGGCCTGGAAGCTCGCCTACGTGGTCAAGGGCCACGCGGGCAGCGGGCTGCTCGAGACCTACTCCGTCGAGCGGGCGCCGGTGGGCAAACAGATCGTGGCCCGGGCCAACCAGTCGCGCCTCGATTACGGCCCGATGAAGGCCGTCTTCCGGGTCGAAGGGGCCGAGAACCCGGTGGCGGCGGGTATCGCGCGCCTCAGGGATCCGGGCCCCGAGGGCGAACAGGCCCGCCTCGCCGCCCAGGCGGCGCTGGAGCTCAAGAATCACGAGTTCAACGCCCAGGGCGTCGAGATGAACCAGCGCTACGCGTCCACCGCTGTCGTGCCCGAGCCGGAGGTGGGCGAGGAGGTGTGGGAGCGCGACAGGGAGCTCTACCTGCAGGCGACCACGCGACCCGGCGCGAAGATCCCCCACGCCTGGCTGATCAACGCCAAAGGCCGGCGGGTGTCGACCCTGGATGTGACGGGCAAGGGCCAGTTCAGCGTCGTCACCGGCCTGGCCGGCGGGGCCTGGGCCGAGGCGGCCGCCCAGCTCGATCGCCCCTATCTGCGGGTGGTCGTGACGGGGGCCCGGGGCACGCAGGACCCGTACTGCGAATGGCAGCGGCGCCGCGAGATCGAGGAAGCGGGCGCCTTGCTGGTGCGTCCGGATGGCATCGTGGCGTGGCGGCACAGCGCAGCGGTTCATGACATGGCCGAGGCCCGGCGCCTTCTGGAGCAGGCCCTCGACACGGTGCTCGGCATCAAGCGATAGACATGATGGGGCAAGACCCCGCATGAGCAGTGCAGCAGTACACAGCCACACCTACAACAAGGAGACCAACGTGAGACAGATTTTCCTCAAGTCCCTGGGCGCCGCAGCAATTTCGCTGGCGTTGATGGGCAGCGCAGTGGCCGATGTGAACGTCGGCGTCATTTTTTCCCTGACCGGCCCGGCGGCATCCCTGGGCAATGAGACCCGGAAGTCCGTCGAGCTCTTCCCGAAGATGATCGGGAAGGAAAAGATGAACTACATCGTCCTGGATGATGCGACCGACCCGACCAGCGCCGTCAAGAACGCCCGCAAGCTCGTTGAAGAACACAAGGTCGATGCGCTGTTCGGGCCGAACCTGACCTCGGCGGGCCTGGCGATCGCCGACGTGGCCAATGAGAAGGGCGTTCCCCTGCTTTCCCAGGCCCCCATCGAGGTGGCACCGGACAAGCAGAAATGGGCCTTCCACGTCGAGCCCCTGGCCGAGGTGATGGTCGGGCGCTTGGTCGCCGACATGAAGGCTTCGGGCGTCAAGACAGTCGGCTTCATCGGCTTTTCGGATTCCTGGGGCGAGCTGCTGTTGAAAGCCATCAACAAGACCACCGAGCAGGCGGGCATCAAGGTCGTCGCGCTCGAACGCTTCGGCCGCACGGACACCAGCGTCGCGGCTCAGGCGCTGAAGATCCTCGCCGCCAAGCCCGATGCGGTTTTCGTCGGCGGCGCGGGCACGCCCGCCGCCATGCCGCACACGACCCTCCGCGAGCGGGGCTACAAGGGCCTGATCTATCATTCCCATGCCGTGGCCAACAAGGATTTCCTGCGGGTCGGCGGCAAGGCCATCGAAGGCGCCCGGCTGGCCGTCGCACCGGTGCTCGTCGCCGAGCAGCTGCCTGACACCCATCCGAACAAGCAGACCGCGCTCAGGTTCCTGAAGGCCCTTGAAGAGAAGTACGGCCCGGATTCCCGCTCGACCTTCGCCGGCGCCTCCTGGGACGGCGCGCAGATCCTGGAGTCGGCGACGGCCAGTGCGCTGAAGAGCGCCAGGCCGGGCACCCCGGAGTTCCGTGAAGCGCTGAGGAACGGGCTCGAGAAGACGAGCAAGCTCACCGGCGCCAACGGCACCTACACGATGAGTGCAAGCGACCACGGCGGCTACGATCCGAGCGCCGCAGTGCTCATCGAGGTGCGTGGCGGCAAGTGGAAATACCTCAACTGAGACATCAGTCGAGTACCTGGGCTCAGGCTGGCCGGTGCAGGGCAGGGGGGGCGACCCCCGGCCTGACGCGGGGCCTCCAGAACCCTGCCGGCCGGCCGCTAGGGATTGCCCCGGTCGGCTGGCCGGCCCAGCATCTCTGACGGGCGCACCCAGCGATCGAAATCCTCTGCCCGCACGTAGCCCGTCGCCAGGGCGGCGTCCCGCAGCGTGCTGCCGTCACGGTGCGCCTGCTTGGCGATCTCGGCCGCGCGGTCGTAGCCGATGTGCGGGGTGAGGGCCGTCACCAGCATCAGCGAGTGCTCCAGCAGCTCGGCGATCCGCGCCTCGTGCGCCTCGATGCCGCGCGCGCAGTGCTCCTCGAAGCTGCTCATACCGTCGGCGAGCAAGCGCACGCTTTGCAGAAAGGCGTGGGCGATCAGTGGTTTATAGACATTCAGTTCGAAGTTGCCGGAGGCGCCGCCCAGCGTGATGGCGACGTCGTTGGCCATCACCTGGCAGCACAGCATGGTGAGCGCCTCGCACTGGGTCGGGTTGACCTTGCCCGGCATGATCGAGCTGCCGGGTTCGTTTTCGGGGATCGCCAGCTCGCCCAGCCCGCAGCGCGGCCCCGAGGCCAGCCAGCGGACGTCGTTGGCGATCTTCGTGAGCGCAACGGCCAGGGTCTTCAGGGCGCCGTGACAGGCCACCAGGCCATCGTGGGCGGCCAGGGCGGCGAACTTGTTGGCGGCGCTGACAAAGGGCAGCCCGGTCTGGCGCGCGAGCTCTGCCGCCACCCGCGGGCCGAACTCCGGGTGGGTGTTGAGCCCGGTGCCGACCGCAGTGCCGCCGATGGCGAGGGGGTGGAGTGCGGGCATGACCGCTTCGATGAGCGCGGCGGCCGCGTAGAGTTGGGCGACGTAGCCCGAGAACTCCTGGCCCAGGGTCAGCGGGGTGGCGTCCTGCAGATGGGTGCGGCCGATCTTGACGATGCTGGCAAAGGCCGCGGATCGGGCCTCCATGGTCGTGCGCAGGCGCCCCAGGGCCGGCAGCAGCCGGATCGCCAGGCCCTGGGCCGCGGCCAGGTGCATGGCGGTGGGAAACACATCGTTCGACGACTGGCCAAGGTTGACCTCGTCGTTCGGATGCACGCGGCGGGCGAGGCCGCGCTCGCCGCCCAGCAGCTCCGAGGCGCGATTGGCCAGCACCTCATTGACGTTCATGTTGCTCTGGGTGCCGGAGCCCGTCTGCCACACGGAGAGCGGGAACTCATCGGCATGGCGGCCCTGGCGCACCTCTTCGGCCGCGGCGATGATCGCCTCCGCCTTGTCGCCCGGCAGCAGGCCGAGGTCGCGATTCACCCTCGCGCAGGCCGACTTGACGGCGGCGAGGGCGAGGATGAGCTCTTCGGGCATCCGCTCGGTGGAGATCGCAAAATGCGCCAGCGAGCGCTGGGTCTGAGCGCCCCACAGCCGCTCGGCCGGGACGTCGATGTCGCCAAAGGCGTCGTGTTCTGTGCGTACAGGGCTCATGGCATCGCTACCCGAATGCTGCGTTGTGCGCCGCCCGATCAGGCCTGATTAATATCCCCGCCCGACGGGCGATGCCTATACCATCTTAGGCGGACGGAGCCGCTTCGCACGGGGTTTCGCCGTTCCTCTCCCTGCGGTTCCTTCAGCGGAGGCTGCCGTGACCCACGCCCCATCCGGTTCGCCCGCGACACCCTCCGACGGGCCTGGCGTCTAGCCGGTCGTCCACCGCCTCCACGATGTCCATCGCCCACTGGTCGCTTTTCGCCGGCTTCCTGCTGATCACCATGGTGCTCGCGGGGACGCTGCTCACGCGGCTGCCCGTCAGTAGCGCGATGATCTATCTGGCCTTCGGCTATCTGCTCGGCCCCGGCGGCATGGGTCTGATCGATCCCGATCCGCTCAAGCATGCCGGCAACCTCCAGTTGATGAGCGAGGTGGCGGTGTTGATCTCGCTGTTTGCCGTCGGGCTCCGGCTGGGGGTGCCGATTTACGACCGCCGCTGGCTGCTCCCGCTGCGTCTGGCGTTTCCGTCGATGGCCGTGACCGTGGGGCTGATTGCGCTGGTCGGGATCTGGGGGCTGGATCTGCCGCTCGGGGCCGCGGTGCTGCTGGGGGGCATTCTCGCGCCGACCGATCCGGTGCTGGCCTCCGGGGTCCAGTCGGAACCGGGTGCCCGGCCCGACCGGGTACGCTTCAGCCTGGCCGGTGAAGGCGCGCTCAACGACGGCTCGGCCTTCCCCTTCGTGCTGCTCGGGCTGGGGCTCATGGGGCTGCATGAGCTCGGGGCGCACGCCTGGCGCTGGTGGGTGGTGGATCTGCTGTGGTCCATGCTCGGGGGCCTGCTGATCGGCGCGGTGCTCGGGGCCCTGATCGGCAGGCTGGTGGTTTATCTGCGCACGCGTCACCACAGCGCGGTGGGGCTCAACGAGTTTCTGTGCCTCGGTCTGATGGCGATTTCCTACGGCACCGCGCAGCTCTGCCTGGCATCGGGCTTTCTCGCGGTGTTTGCCGCGGGGCTGGCCTTGCACCGGGTTCGGGAGCATCCGCTGCTCGGCAGCGCGCCCCTCGACCTGGCCGCCGGCGGGCGCGTCCAGGAGGCGCGGGCCACCCATTCGCACCATGCCAGCGCCGCGATGAGCGGGGCGGTCGAGGCCTTCAACGAGCAGCTCGAGAGGTTGGCCGAGCTGGCCATCGTCCTGATCATCGGTGCGATGCTGCCCTACGCGATGCCGTCGATGCCGCACGTGGGCTTCATTGCCTTGTTATTGCTGGTCCTCAGGCCGCTGGCCGTGCTGGCGGGCACCCTGGGCCAGAGCCTGCCCGGCCACCAGCAGGCGCTGATCGGCTGGTTCGGTATCCGCGGGATCGGCTCGGTGTTCTACCTCCTGTTCGCGCTGGATCACGGCGTGCACGGCGCGCTCGCCGGGCAGCTGGTGACGCTGACCCTGCTCACCGTGGCGGCCTCGATACTGATCCACGGGATCTCGGTGCAGCCGGTGATGAAATGGTATGCCCGCCACAAGCCTGCACTGGGGAAGGCGAGCTGATTCCGGCGCCTTGCCGCGTCGCCGCAGGCCGCGCGTGGGCGTGCCACCCCGGCCGCAGCCGCCGTCTTGCCGAAGGGAGTGATACATGCCGAACCGGCCTCTGGCGTTGAAATACTCGCTGCTGCGCGCCCACTTCGTCGCACGTCTCCACCGGCGGCGGGCGGCCCGGCATTTCATGCGGCACTTCAGTTTCGAGCTGCTCCGCCATGCGCCGGTCAGCAAGGCGGTGTCGCCCGACCTGGCGCAGGGGCTTCAGCACGCCGCCGCCGAAGCGCCCGAGGCACTGCTGGTCCGCCTGAACAGCCACCCGGACGGTCTCGATGCCCGCCAGGCGGCGCGCATCCGCCGCCGGAGCGGCGAGAACCGCGTCGCCCACGAGAAGCCCATGCCCGGCTGGCTGCACCTGTGGCATTGCTACATCGACCCCTTCAACCTGCTGCTGTCGGTGCTGGCGCTGGTGTCGTGGCGCACGGGCGATCTGAAGGCGACAACGGTGATCGGCTGCATGGTGGTGCTGTCCACCCTCATCCGCTTTGTCCAGGAGCGCCGCTCCAGCCAGGCTGCGGATGCGCTGAAGGCGATGGTCGGCAGCCAGGCGACGGTGCTGCGCCGGCAGACCGACGACCCCGCCGACTCCGCCCGCGCCCGCCACGTAAGCGTGGACGGCCGCGACGTGCGCTGTGTCGAAATCCCCCTGGCCGAGCTGGTGCCGGGCGACATTGTGGTGCTGTCGGCCGGCGACATGATCCCTGCCGACCTGCGCCTGCTGTCGGCCCGGGATCTGTTTGTCGGGCAGGCCGCGATGACCGGCGAAGCCCTGCCGGTCGAGAAGTTCGTCACCCCGCCCGGCCCCGCCGTGGCGAGCCCGCTGGAGCTCGCCAACATCGCCTTCATGGGCACCAATGTGCTCAGCGGCGCGGCGACCGGGGTCGTGATCGCCACCGGGGCGGGGACGTATTTCGGCACCCTGGCCGCGCGCGTGTCCGCGGTCGAGGCGGCGCCCACGGCCTTCCAGGCCGGCGTGAACAAGGTGAGCTGGCTGCTGATCCGCTTCATGGCGGTGATGACGCCGGTCGTCTTCGTGGTCAATGGCTACACCAAGGGCGACTGGCTGGAGGCCTTCCTGTTCGCCATGTCGGTGGCCATCGGCCTGACGCCGGAGATGCTGCCGATGGTGGTCACCTCGACCCTGGCCAAGGGGGCGGTGCTGCTGTCGCGCCGCAAGGTGATCGTCAAGCGGCTCGACGCGATCCAGAATTTCGGCGCGATGGATGTGCTGTGCACCGACAAGACCGGCACGCTCACCCAGGACCACATCGTGCTGCAGCGCCACATCGACATCGATGGGCAGGATTCGGTCAAGGTGCTCGAATACGCCTGGCTCAACAGCCAGTACCAGACCGGCCTCAAGAACCTCCTCGACGTAGCCGTGCTGGCCCGCGGCGGCGAGCTCGCCGGGCTCGACCCGGCCAACACCTTCCACAAGGTGGACGAGATCCCCTTCGACTTCCAGCGCCGCCGCATGTCGGTGGTGGTGGCCGAGCGGGACGAGCGTCACCTGCTGATCTGCAAGGGCGCCATCGAGGAGACCCTCGCCGCCTGCACCCATGTGCGTCGGGGCGAGGCCGTCGCGCCCCTGACCCCCGAGCTGCTGGCCCATATCAATACGGTGACGGCGGCCATGAACGCCGATGGCCTGCGCGTCGTGGGGGTGGCGGTCAAGTACCTGCCACCGAGCCAGACCACCTACAGCGTCGCCGACGAAGCCGGCCTGACCCTCGCCGGCTACGTGGCTTTCCTCGACCCGCCGAAGGACAGCGCCGCCCCGGCCCTGGCCGCCCTGCGCGCCAACGGTATCCAGGTGAAGGTGCTGACGGGCGATAACGCGCTGGTCACCGGGCGGGTGTGCCGGGAGGTGGACCTGGCCGTGGCCGGCACGCTGCAGGGTAGCGATGTTGCCGCGATGGACGAGGGCGCGCTGCGCCTGGCGGTGGAGACCACCACCGTCTTCGCCAAGCTGTCACCCCTCGACAAGGAGCGGGTGGTGCGCGCGCTGCGTGCCAACGGCCACGTGGTGGGCTTCATGGGCGACGGCATCAACGACGCCCCGGCCCTGCACGCGGCCGACATCGGCGTTTCGGTGGACAGCGCGGTGGATATCGCCCGGGAGGCGGCCGACATCATCCTGCTCGAAAAGGGCCTGCTGGTGCTGGCGGACGGTGTGCGCGAGGGCCGCAAGACCTTCGCCAACATGCAGAAGTACATCCGGATGACGGCCAGCTCCAACTTCGGCAATGTCTTTTCGGTGCTGGTGGCGAGTGTCTTTCTGCCCTTTCTCCCGATGTTGCCGATGCACCTGCTGCTGCAGAACCTGCTTTACGACATCTCCCAGACGGGCATCCCCTTCGACAACGTGGATGAAGAGTTCATGCGCACGCCCCAGCACTGGAACGTGGATGGCCTGGGGCGCTTCATGGTGTGCTTCGGGCTGATCAGCTCCGTTTTCGATCTCGCCACCTTCGGGCTGATGTGGTTTGTCTTCCACGCCACCACGCCGGCGGCACAGACCTTGTTCCAGTCGGGCTGGTTCATAGAGGGCCTGCTGTCCCAGACCCTCGTGGTGCACATGATCCGTACCCGCAGGCTGCCCTTCATCGAGAGCCGCGCCGCCACGCCCCTGCTGGTGATGACGCTGCTGACGATGCTTATCGGCATCGCCATCGTGATGGGGCCGCTGGCCCATTACTTCAGACTGCAGGCATTACCGCTGGCCTACTTCGGCTGGCTGATGGTGATCCTGCTGGGCTACATGGGGCTGACCCAGTGGATGAAGGGGTTTTACAGCCGCCACTTCGGCTGGCAGTGAGCCTGGGGTTTAGTCAAATGTTCTGCAATTCGTGTTTTTATTAATTTTTATCGCTTATTATTGCTGGATGAAACTCAAAAAACCACTTTTCCCCCTGGCGGTAGTCATCGAGCAGGAGGATTCCGATGCCCACTGAAGCTGGCGCAGGGCCGCAGCGCAACCGGATTCTCGCTGCGCTGCCGGCCGATGAGTTTTCGCGGTTGGCGGACGACCTGGAGCGGGTCAGTTTTCCGGTGGGGGCCACGCTCTACACGTCGGGCGAGAGCCTCGCCTTCGCGTATTTTCCGACCACCTGCATCTTTTCACTGATCGCCACCGCCGAGGATGGCTCCACCATCGAGGTGGCGATGACCGGGCGCAACGGAATGGTCGGCATCGCCCTGGTGCTGGGCGGCGAGACGACCCACTACCGGATCGTCGTGCAGTGCGCGGGCGATGCCTACCGCGTGCGGGCCGAGGTGCTGTGCTGGGAGCTCGACCAGGGCGGCAGCCTGCGCCGGCTGGCCCTGACCTACACCCAGGCGCTGCTCGCCCAGATTGCCCAGAACGTGCTGTGCAACCGGCTCCATTCGATCGATCAGCAGCTGTGCCGCTGGCTGCTGTCGAGCCTCGACATGCGCAGCGGCACCGAGTTTGACATCACCCAGGAGGCGATTGCCAACCTGCTCGGGGTGCGCCGGGAGGGCGTCACCGAGGCCGCCGGGCGGCTCCAGGCGGCAGGCTTGATCCACTATCGGCGGGGGCACGTCACGGTGGATGACCGGGCCGGGCTGCAGGCGCTTTCGTGTGAGTGCTATCGGGTGGTCAGGGCCGAGCACGAGCGGCTTTTTGCGCTGACGGGGGCGAGCCTGACGCGGGAAAGGGCCCGCCCCAACCCGGCGACCCTGCGCCAGCGTGCCGAGACCCGCCTCAAGCAGACGCAAAGCCTCACGCTTGGCTCCACCATGGACCCCGCGCGTCTGCTGCACGAGCTTCAGGTGCATCAGATCGAGCTCGAGATGCACAACGAAGAGCTCCAGCACGCCTACGAAGAGGCGGATGCCCTGCGCGAACGATATGCCGATATCTACGATTTCGCGCCGGTAGCCTACTTCACGCTGGACACCCAGGGGGTCATCCTGCAGGTCAACCTGGCGGGGGCGATCCTGCTCGGGATCAGGCGTTCGCAGATGGCGCGCTTCCGCTTCGCGGCGTCGGTCGAGCCGGCTTCGCTGCCGGACTTCACGGCATTTTTCGAGGCAGTGCTGAGCGGCAAGCCCTGCCAGAAGTGCGACATCACCCTGATGGCGATCCACCAGCGCCCGCCGCTGCAGGTGAGAATCGAGGCCAGCGTGGATGAGCGCGGCAAGGAGTGCCGCATGGTGGTCATGAGCCTCTCCGGGGTGGGCCTGGCCTAGCCGGGGCGCGGCCCTGCCGCGGCAAGCCTGTTGTCGCCTTGTGTGGGCTGGCGCACAGAGTTTCAGCGCCATTTCCTGCAAATTGGGTCAATACCATTTGCAGGGATTCAAGCGCGATGAAACGCCACGAGCTGCTTCAACGGGAAGTTCACGACGCGTCGGGCTGTGCCTCTCTCCGTGCCCGCCAAGGCGCCGGAAGCCCAGCTGGCGGGGCGCAGCACCACGACGCGGCGCCGGTGCTGGCGGGCCGCTTTTTCGTTCCCCTGGTGCCGTTCTGCCGGCGTACCGACGGCGAGTTGTTGAGCTCTGCCAACGACGCGCTGCAGCAGCTGACCCAGGTTCCGGCCGATTACGTGGACATCCGGGTCATCCAGGGCTGGATCAATCTGCGCGGCACCGTTGACTGGGACTGGCAGCGCGAGGCGGTGGTCAGCGCGATGCGCCGGCTCGTCGGGGTGGCGGGGGTGGGCGACGGGATCGAGATCCGGCCGGCCTCCGCCTGAATCCGCTGAATCCGCTCAGCTTGCGGCGCCGGCCGTGGACAGCCAGTAGAGCACGGCGTCGTACGCCTCATCGACCTCTACCGGTTTGCCGATGAAGTCGTTCATGCCGGCGTCAAGGCAGGCCCGGCGTTCGGCGGCCAGCACGCTCGCCGACATGGCGATGACCGGGAGCCTGCCGCGGCCCTCCAGCTGCCGGATGGCCTTCAAGGCGTCGATGCCGCCCATTCCGGGCATCTGCAGATCCATCAGCACCAGCGCGTAGTCGACGGTCTGCACCTTGCGCACGCCCTCGCCGCCGCTCGAGGCCATCTCGGTCCGGAGGCCGGCATCGTTCAGCATGGCCTGCATGATCTCGAGGTTGATGGGGTCGTCGTCGACCACCAGCACCCGCGTGCCGGCGTAATCGCGCCGCAGGCGCTGCCTGGCGCTTTCCGCCACGTCAGCGGCCTCGGGGGGCTTCTCGTCCGTGCCCAGGGGTTTGTCCAGGCGCACGGTCAGCCAGAAGCAGCTGCCTTCGCCCGGCGTGCTCACGACGCCCGCGTCGCCCCCCATCTGGCGCGCGATGCTGCGGGTGATGGCGAGGCCCAGCCCGGTGCCGCCGAATTTGCGGGTGGGTGAATTGTCGGCCTGGGTGAAGGGTTCGAAGAGCGTGGCCGCTTGCTCTGGTGTGATGCCGATGCCGGTGTCGATCACGTCGAATCGCAGCAGGTAGTCGTGCTCGGTCTCGTCTAGCACGCTGCCGGTGAGGGTGATCGAGCCCTTGGGGGTGAATTTGATCGCGTTGCCCAGGTAGTTGAGGAGGGCCTGGGACAGGCGGCGCCGGTCGCCCCGGAGCTGGCCGGGCAGGCCGGGAACCCGGAGGGATAACTCCAGGCCCTTGCTGGTGGCGCTGTCGGCGACCATTCCGACCGTGCCCCGGATCAGCTCGGCCAGGGTGAAGTCGGCGTGCTCGAGCTCGAGTTTGCCGGCTTCGATCTTCGAGAAGTCGAGGATGTCGTTGATGATGCCGAGCAGGTGGCGGCCGGAGAGTTCGATCTTGTCGAGCTGGTCTTCCTGCTTCGGGCTAAGGGTGCCGCGGCGCAGCAGGTGCACCATGCCGAGGATGCCGTTCATCGGCGTCCTGATCTCGTGGCTCATGTTGGCCAGGAAGCTGCTTTTGGCCTGGTTGGCGCGCGCCGCGGCGTCGAGGGCCACGCGCAGCTCGGCGGTGCGCTCGGCCACCCGCTCTTCGAGGTGGGCGTTGAGTTCGCCGAGTTTTTCGAGGGCGGCGTCGGCCCGCGCGCAGGCACTGCGCAGCTCTTCGTTCTGCATCTCCATTTCGATCTGATGGACCTGCAGTTCGTGCAGGAGGCGCATCACGTCGATTTCATCCGGGCAGGGGAGGGGAAGCGGGGGCGCTTCCTGCAGCAGGGCTTCGGCGCGTCGGCGCAGCTCGGGGTCGTTGCTGTTCTGGCTGCTGTCAGTGGCCACGGGATGCCTCCTGCTCGCGCAGTTCGGTTTCGAGCTTCTTGATGGTGGTGATGTCGATGAAGGTGACCACCACGCCGTCGATCACGTTGTCCTGGGTGCGGTAGGGCATGATGCGCACCCGGTACCAGCGGCCATCCCGGGTGGCGACCTGCTTTTCATTGAAGATCAGGGTCCGCAGCACGGCCAGCGCGTCGGCCTGCAGGTTCGGGTAGTCGAGCTCGGTGACGATGTCGGAGAGCGGGCGTCCCACGTCCTTGGGGATGAACTTGAACAGGTGGGTGGCGTGGGTGGTGAAGCGCCGCAGCTTCATCTCGTTGTCGAGAAAGACCGTGGCGATCTCTGTGCTGTTAAGCAGGTTCGTCATGTCGTTCCGCGCCCAGGTGAGGTCATCCACCTTGGACTGGAGCTCGGCGTTGATGGTCTGCAGCTCCTCGTTCATCGACTGCAGCTCTTCCTTGGAGGTGGTGAGCTCCTCGTTGGTGACCTGCAGCTCCTCGTTGGCCGAGCGGGCTTCCTCCATCGAGGCCTGCATCTCTTCCTGGTTGATCCGGAGCGTCTCGCGCAACTGGTTGAGTTCGAGCAGCAGGGCGCTCTCGCGGTCGGAGGGCGGGCTCGGGCGGTGCCTGCGGCCCCCGGGGGGCGGCTTCACGTCGGTGAACACCACCAGCACGCGGCCCCGCAGGGCATCGGGCTTGTCGAGGACCTGCACGGTGATGTCGACGGTGTGGGTGCGCCCGTCGTTGTCCAGCTGCAAGCCGTCGAGGTGGATCGGGGCCGGGTCGTGGAGCGCCTTGCGGATCGAGCCGCAGAGGGCGTCGCGCAGGCCGTCCCGGGCCATCGCGTGGATGTTCATGTTGACCTTGCCGGCGGCGGGCTCGAGGTATTTGCCGGTGCGGCCGCTGATGTAGAGGATGTCGCCGTCGCCATTGACCAGCACCGCGGCCGGGGAGAAGCGTTGCTGGATCAGCTGGTCGGTGAGGTGCTCGAGGCTGTCCCGGTGGTCCGCCCGCCCGCCGGAGGCCGATGCCGGGGCGCTGACGACGGGCCGCGTCGGAAAGCTCAGCCACGGCGAGCGCGTGTCGTGGTTGATGCGTTTGAAGATGTGGGTCTTCTTGTCCATGGGGGCGAAGAGGTCGCTGAAGCCGCCCGTGGTTTCGGCGCTGCCCAGCACCAGGATGCCGTCGCGGTTGAGGGCGTAGTGGAACAGGGGTAGCACCTTTTTTTGCAGCGCCTGCCCGAAGTAGATCAGCAGGTTGCGGCAGCACAGGATGTCGAGCCTGGTGAAGGGCGGGTCGGAGATGATGTTCTGCGGCGCGAAGATCACCATCTCGCGGATGTCCCGGTTGACCCGGTAGCCGCCTTCGTCGACGACGAAATAGCGGGCCAGCCGCTCCGGCGTGAGGTCGGCGGCGATGTTGAGGGGGTAGCAGGCCTTGCGGGCCTTGTCGACGGCATCCACGTCGAGGTCGGTGGCGTAAATTTGCAGCGAGAAGTGGCCCGCCGGCTTGAAGTGCTCCAGGGCCTCCCTGAACACGATGGCCAGCGAGTAGGCCTCTTCGCCGGTCGAGCAGGCCGGCACCCAGGCGCGCAGCATGTGGCCGTCCGGGTTGCTGGCGAACAGCAGGGGGAGGGCGGTGTCGCGCAGGAACTCCCACACCGCGGGGTCGCGGAAGAAGCTCGTCACGCCGATCAGCATCTCCTTGAAGAGAATGTCGATCTCCTGCAGGTTGGTGCGCAGGTAGTCGACGTAATCGGCCAGGCCGTCGAGCTGGAGCAGCGCGATGCGCCGCTCGATGCGCCGGTGCAGGGTGCTCGGCTTGTACAGCGAGAGGTCGTTGCCGCTGCGGTTGCGGAGCAGCACGATGATGCGGTCGAGGGCGCTTTGAACACCGGCCTCGGGCTGGACGTCGTCCACCAGGTGGGTGGCCGAATGCCGGACGTAGGCGACGATGCGCTCCACCAGTTCGCTGGTCGGCGCCACGATGTCGACCACGCCGGCCTTGACGGCATTGGCGGGCATGCTGTCGGCGCGGGCCTCGGACGGCTCCTGGGCGAGGGTCAGGCCGCCTTTCTCCTTGATGGCGCCGAGGCCGAGCATGCCGTCGGAGCCCATGCCCGACAGGATCACGCCGACGGCATTCTCCTGGCGGTCATCGGCCAGGGTGCGCAGGAAGAAGTCGATGGGCAGGCGCAGGCCACGCTTTTCGGTGGGGTCGAGCAGATGCAGCGCGCCGTGGAGCAGCGACAGATCCTTGTTGGGCGGGATCACATACACGCAGTCGGGCCTGACCAGCATGCCGTCGCCGGCCTCGACCACCGGCATGGGGGTGTCCCGCTGCAGGAGCTCGGGAAGGTTGCTGGGGTGCTCCGGGTCGAGGTGCTGGACGACGATGAAGGCCATGCCGCTATCGGGCGGGGCGCCGCTCAGCAGCACCCCGAGGGCCTCCAGCCCGCCCGCCGAGCAGCCGATGCCGACGATCGGAAAGTCAGGCAGTGGCGTCGACGCTGCGTTGAAGCTTGCGGCGTCGCCTGTCGATGGGCTGCTGTGCGCTGGGGAAGGCTTGCTTCTGTTGGCCATGCTTCATGTCCGTGGCGTGCAGATTCGGGAGGGGGCGCGCACGCCCGGTTCAGGCGCGACGTCTGCTGATGACCTGTAACAGGACGACCACGATGGCGATCACCAGCAGTACGTGAATGAAACCGCCCACGGTGGACGAGGTGACGACGCCGAGAAGCCACAGTATAAGCAGGACGACAGCGATGGTGTAGAGCATGGAATCCTCCGGGTGCGGTTGGCTTGCCTGTGTGCGGAGCTGCCTCGACGGAGGACGGATCTGCCCGTGCCCGCTTGCTTCGGGGCCGAGGCAGGGGTGCCGGCTGAGGGCGGCTGCGCCCGGGCGTGCCGGGAAAAGATGCGGTCCAGGGCGCTCCCAGCGGCGCGCCCGTGGCCGTGCCTGGCAGGCGTGCTAGACGCCCCAGGTGACCGGCACCCCTTCATGCAGGGCGCGCTCCAGCATCTCCAGGAGCGGGACGGCCCGCTGGTGAAAGCTGACGCCTTCCTCCGGCGAGTCCTCGGCTGCGGCCTCTTCGGGTGGTGCGGCCGGGCGGGCCGGATCTTCGGCGATGGCCTTCCGCAGGCGGGCAATGGCGTCCGGGAGCTGCGCCACGGTGAAGATGCCTTTGCCCTCGCTGCGGCCCTTGCCGAGCGCTTCGAGCATGTCCTGGGCGTTTTTCTCGAAGGTGATGAGGTCGGCGCTGGCGGCGGATTTGAAGACGATCAGCATGGTGGTTCTCCCTGGTTCGTGACTTGCTGATTATCCAGGCCGGCGCCTTGCGTGGTCTGTTCGCTCTCGCACACAGCACGGCCCTGGCGTGCTGTGTGCGCTGACGAACGGACGGCGGTGGCTGTGCGGAGGCAGCATTCGCTTCGACACGCCCCTCAGACATGGGCGGTCGGTCGTCCGGATGCCGGACACCTCCGATCCACGCAGCCGGCGTACGCCGGTGGGAGAAGTTGATGAACGATCTGAAAGGGATGGTCGGCAGCGCCGACGCGCTGCTGAGCGATATGAGCCACTCCGCAACGGAAGGCCTGGCCAGCGCCCGCTCGGCCGTAGAGGGCGCGATGGGGGACGTCCGGGAGCAGCTCGGCCATGCCCGCGGCAGCGTTGTCGCCCAGGCCCGCCACACGGCGGACGTGACCGACCACTTTGTGCGGGCCCACCCGTGGCAGGTGCTGGCCGGCGCAGCGGTGGCCGGCTTCATCGCCGCCTTGCTGCTCAACCGCCGCTGATCCGCACGCCCGGCCGGCAGGATTTTCGGCCGGGCGGCGACGCCGATCACCGCGAAACGACTGCCTGAAGCCGCCATGATCGTCCCCCTGCTCAACCTGCTGCTGGTCGAACCCGACAGCGCCGACGCCGCGGCGATCCGGGCCATGCTGGCGGATGTTCCGCGGCCGGCCTTTCACATCGATGCGGTGACATCCTGCGCCGATGCCCTCGTCCGGCTGGGGCGCGGCGGCGTCGATGTGGTGCTGCTCGACCTGATGCTCCCCGATGGCCGGGGCTTGATGGTCTTCGAGCAGATCCGGCGGGCGGCACCGGAGGCGCTGATCCTGGTGCTCTCGGCCTCTGCGGACGAGGACTGCGCCCAGGCCGCCGTGCGCGCCGGTGCCGATGACTACCTCATCAAGGGCCACGTGGATGCCCACTGGCTGCCGCGGGCGCTGGACTACCTGCTGGGTCGCAAGGCGGCCCGGGAGGCCCTGCGGCGTAGCGAAGCCCGTTTTCGGGCGATGAGCGACGCCTCGCCGCTCGGCATCCTTGTTTCGGACGCGGACGGACAGTGCGTCTACAGCAATGCCGCCTACCAGAAGATCGTTGGGCTGGGCCCCGAGCAAAGCCTGTGCGCCGGATGGCAGCGTGTGCTGCACCCGGAGGATCGCCCGCAGACGTTGGCGGCCTGGCAGGACGCAGCGGCGGGGCCCGAGCCCTTTGTTGCCGAGGTGCGTCTGCTGCGGGCCGACGGCCACGTGGCGTGGGTGCGACTCAACGCGGCGGCCATGCTCGACGGCACGGGGGTGCAGGGGCATGTGCTGACGGTGGAGGACATCACGCTGCGCAAGGACGCCGATGCGGTGCTGCGGAGCGCCGAGGAGGCCCTGTTCGCCGAGAAGGAGCGCGCCCAGGTGACGCTCAACTCCATCGGCGACGCGGTGCTCACCACCGATACGTCGGGCCGTGTGACCTACCTGAACCTGGTGGCCGAAGCCATGACCGGGTGGACCCGGGATGAAGCCCTGGGCCGGCCCCTGGCGGAAGTGTTCCACATCCTCAACGGCACCACCCGTGCCATCGCGGCAAGCCCGGCACAGCTCGCGATGAGCGAGGATCGGACCGTCGACCTGGCCGCCGATTGCGTGCTGATGCGCCGCGACGGTGGCGAGGCCTCGATCGAGGATTCCGCCGCCCCCATCCACAACCGGGAAGGGCGCGTGACCGGCGCTGTCATCGTGTTCCACGATGTAAGCGAATCTCGCGCCATGGCAGCCAAGATGGCCCACCTCGCCCACCACGACTTTCTGACCGGCTTGCCCAACCGGGCCTTGCTCACCGAGAGGCTGGCCCAGGCCATCGGCCAGGCTCATCGGCATCGCAGGCAGGTGGCGCTGCTGTTTCTCGACCTGGACTACTTCAAGCACATCAACGACTCGCTGGGCCATGCGGTCGGCGATCAGCTGCTGCAGGCGGTGGCCGAGCGCCTCGGGGCTTGCGTGCGGACGACCGACACGGTCGCCCGGCAGGGGGGCGACGAATTCGTGATCCTGCTCTCCGAGATCGAGCAGCGCGACGACGCCGCCCGCATCGCCGACAAGCTGCTCAAGGCCTGCGCGCACCCGGTGCGGGTGGGCAGCCACGAGCTCCACGTGACGCTGAGCATCGGCATCAGCATTTATCCCGACGACGGGGCCACCGCCGACGCGGTGCTCCAGAACGCCGACACGGCCATGTATTACGCCAAGGCCAACGGCCGGAACAACTTCCAGTTCTTCCGGACCGACATGAACACCCGCGCGATCCAGCGTCTTTTCGTTGAGAGCAGCCTGCGCCGGGCCCTCAAGAACGGCGAGTTCGCGCTGCTGTATCAGCCCCAGGTCGAGCTGGCCTCCGGCGCCATGACCGGCGCCGAGGCGCTCCTGCGCTGGCGCGACCCCCAGCTCGGCATCGTGCTGCCGGCGCAGTTCGTGCCCATCGCCGAAGAGTCCGGCCTCATCGTCCCGATCGGCCGCTGGGTGCTGCGGGAGGCGTGCCGGCAGCTGCGCGCCTGGCAGGACGCCGGGCTGGCGCCGGTGCCTGTCTCGGTGAACATCTCGGCCGCCGAATTCCGCCACCACGACTTTCTCGAAGGGGTGGCGCGCATCCTGGCCGAGACGGGCCTCGCGCCGCGCTTTCTCGAGCTCGAGCTCACCGAGAGCATCCTGATGCACGACGCGGCCGCGTCCACCCAGGTGCTCGCGGCGCTCAAGGCCATGGGGATGAAGCTGGCGATCGACGACTTCGGCACCGGCTATTCGAGCCTCAGCTACCTCAAGCGTTTTCCGATCGACACGCTCAAGATAGACCAGTCCTTCGTGCGCGACGTCGCCACCGACGGGGACGACGCCACCATCGTCGGCGCCGTGATCGAGATGGGGCGCAACCTCAAGCAGCGGGTGATCGCCGAAGGCATCGAGACGCCGGCGCAGCTCGACTTCCTGCGCGCCCAGCATTGCGACGAGGGGCAGGGTTTTCACTTCAGCCATCCGCTGTCGGCGGAGGCTTTCGGGCACCTGCTGCCGCGCGCGAGCCCGGTCTGAAGCGCGCGCCCGCGGCGCGGTGCGACCTGGCCGGGGGCGGCCTTGTGTGCGACAGCGCACCGACCCGCCGGCCCTCGCTGGCTATGCTGCATGCAAGATTTTGCCAGGGTCACGCGGGTTCTCCGGCGGGCTGCGGGTCCGTCCAGGGCCCTTGCGTTCCTCCCGTGAGGCGGACCCCGGCAGAGGCTTCGGTCCGGCGTCAGCCGCAGCATGACGAAAATCTGAAAGACACCCCATGACCTCTCCTGCCCAGCCGCGCAGCTTGCCGGCGGTCTCTCCAGCCCTTGCGGCGGCGACCCTGTGATGACCCTGGCCCAGGGCTGCCGCAAGATCAGGTCGCGCCTCTTGGGCCGGCTGGAGGGGGCGTGGCCACGGGAATCCCTCACCGCAGAGCCGCCCCTGCGCGCCGAACTGTTCAGCGTCGAACAGATGGCCCAGCACGGCCGTGTGCTGGCCGAAGCGCACCGCCTGGCCGACGGCCGGGCCAGACCCGACGGTTTGCTGGCGCGGCTCGATGACAACGAGCACACCTTGCTCGAGGTGTGCCGGCTGCTCACCTGCGCGGTGGCCGACAAGCAGCGCGTGGTCCCGGCCGGCGAGTGGCTGCTCGACAATTTCTATCTCATCGAAGAGCAGACCCGAAGCGCCCGCGACTTGCTGCCCGAGGGCTACACCCGGGAGCTTCCGCGCCTTGACGGCGGTGGGGTGACAGCCGGACGGCCGCGGGTTTACGACATCGCCCTTGAAACCGTGGCCCACGGCGACGGGCGGGTGGATGCCGAGAGCCTTAGCCGCTTCGTGGCCGCCTACCAGACCGTCACGCCGCTCAAGCTGGGCGAGCTGTGGGCCATCCCGATC
>RRZT011473979.1_pt1 | contig 20629 bp, 19 predicted proteins | sample 2165551 | NCBI WGS metagenome assembly RRZT01 (sample SAMN10456910, study PRJNA506462) | wastewater metagenome | biome: wastewater; feature: sludge; material: wastewater sludge; isolation source: wastewater sludge with Escherichia coli K12::gfp cells carrying plasmid... | place: USA: Moscow, Idaho... | reverse complement strand
TGTGTCAAAAAATAATGGATTTACAAAACCTATACATTCTAACATTGAATTGATTGACGGAATCTATTACATTTCATTTAACGTTGATGTTATTCAAAAGCATTATAAAACAATAGAATTAAATCTAGAAGATAATGTAACTGATTATGACATAAAACTTGTAGCAGGAGAATACTTAACAGATATTTCAGTTTATGTAGATGGTGTTGAATTTGAACGAGTTAATACTGTAACTAGATTATCAAATAAAACTTTTGTATTAAAAAGTTATGATATGTCAAACAAGATAATATTTTCAACTGAATTTTCAGGAAAGCCTTTATTAGCAACGCAAAATTTAAAAATAGTATACGGAATAACAAAAGGTTTAGCAGGCAATGTTAAATCAGATTCTATAAAAATTAATTCATTAACTGACGCATATACTGGTTCTGAATTATCTACTTTTATACAACATTCAGCAGTTACTAATGGATACGATCCATTAAACCTAATTGAAATAAAAGAAAAGATACATTCAAAGCTTATTTCAAGAGATATGCTTATGAGTGTTAAATTTGATTTTGAGAATATTCATACATATTTAAAAGGGTATTCAAAATATCCTATTGTAGTTCCTCATATTTCTATTGCTCCTAAAGCTGTTGTGTATACTGAATTAGAAGTAAATGATAAAATGATTGAAACTAATACTATAAGTATTTCAAATTTCTCAGGTGAAAAGGAAGTATCGCAAGAGTGTGTATTTGGAGAAATGAGCTATGATTCTGATGCAAATTATGATATTACAACTGATAATGGATTAAATGAATTAACATTAGCGAATTCAGAGTTTGCTGTAGTATCACCATTTAAATTAAAATATAATGCTAACTTAAATTTAGTAGAATATTTTTTATATAATTCAGGCGGAAGTGTAGCATTTAACCCAACAGTTTCAAAGTCATCTGGATTCGATATGATTACAACTGTAGTTCCAGTATTAGCCTCAATTAATTATGAACCTGAAGAAAAAATGCAACATTTTAGATTTACTTTAGATGCTAATATGCTAGATGTTAATGAAATAACAGATACTGAATTGTTTGACATAAGAGTTTCAATTGAAAAAGAAACTTATGGAAGATTAGTAACTGAAATAACTTACTACAATAATTTAACACAACCTAATGTGTTTGATTTGAAAATTAATGATCAAGGTAAACCTGAAATAACATTTAAATTAGGTTCTGGAAATTTTGAAGCAGGAACAAATTATGCTTTTAAAATTCAAGTTAAATATAAAAATGAATTAATATCAAACTATATTTCAGACAAAATTACAATGTATCAAAAGACACCACTAACATCTCCAGTTCAAAGGGGTACTCTTGTTAAAACTTTTATTCCTGATAGTGAAATTCATAATGACGTTGTAGTATATGATGCAGCAGGAATAAATAGAACTCCCGAAGGATTTAAATCTAATATAAAATTTGAAATAACTCCATCCACTATGAGAATTTATATAAATATGAATTTAGATTCATCGAATTTTGATTTAAGGACGATAGAGTCAGGAACAATAAGTTTCAATTCAGAATTTTATGAATTAGTAATTGAAAAATCATATAATGCACAAATAGTATTTAAAGTTGAATTTCCAATAAACATATCTATTAATGCTGCTAGAGACTATTCAATATCATTGTATGGATTAAATGAAACAATTTTATCTTATAATGGACCTTTACCTCTTGACAATATTAGAGGATCTTATGGATTGACTATTTTTCAAGTACCTGTAGTTTCATATAAAGATTGGAAAATGTTAAAAAATCAAAATTCTACAGATCTTGTTACAAGTAAATTATTAGAAATATATTATCAATTGCAAGATTATGTTTTGTATGGTACAAACATTAATGTAAAATTTCTAAGAACTTATGGAAAAATTACAAATATTAAATACAATACAAAATATAGATATGAACAAAAATACTCTGAAGAAGAGTCTATTAAAATTCCTTTTGACTTAAAAATAAAAATTGTATCTAATGATTCATTTGACGCTATGGAAGGAATCACTGAAATAAAAGCAACATTAAATCAATTGTTTAAAAGTAAAGAGAAAGCTATAAATGGAGCAATCCTTAGCGAGATAAATGCGATAGTAACTTCTAAAGTTCAAGGTCTTGTGGCGTTACAATTTATTAATCCTCAATTTGACATAATATACGATTATGATATTTCTAAATTAGGTAAGTCATTATATAGATATGTTCCGGAATTATGTTCATTAAATGAAATAATTTTTGAGGATTAAATTATGATAACTAAAAATATTATAAACACATTATATCTTAGATCAAGTCCTAAAGACATAACAGCTAAATCAATTAATGAAGATAAAGTTTCACAAAGATTTGAAAATATGAATCATGTTAAACATTTACAATTTCAAGGTGTTAATAATTTTAAGAATAATGAAGCATTATTTCATATGATTATGATAAGAATTATCAACTCTTGGAAAATTGCATTAGAGGGTCGAGAATTTCCAATTCTTAGCGATTTAATCATAAACGTTTTAACAAACATTTACCCTGCAGACAAAGATATAATTGAAGAAAATATTAAAGCTATAAGCTTAAACCACGACGAATTAATTCCAATATATCGTAGAAATCAAATTCAGTTATTATTTTTTGATACTGTTTATGAATCTATTAAATTCTTACCTAAAAATGATAATGTAAATCCTACAGAATTTTTAAACATGAGCTTGTATGATGCATTGGAAAATTTCTTGGAACATATAATTGATTTTAACGCAACGACTGTTATGGTTGAAGCAGGTAAAAAATTTGACGCAGATTATAATAAATCATCTGAAGATTTGATTAATTTGAACTTAGATGATGAAATATTATTAACTCAGAATAACATAATAACTCAATTTTTAAATTATGAAAATTATTGGGATTTATATTATTCAATTCAAACACCAAATTTATTATTTGATAGAATTGATGAAATTGTCGATACAATTTCAAAAATAATAAAGAGGACAACAAGCTCATTTTCACCTGAATTTATAAATTCAACAAATTTATATTTTAATGGACTCAATTCAAAATCAATAGCTTCATTTGGAACTTTAAATGAATTCTTATCTCAATTTAATGGCGTAAAATATTCAGGTTCAATTCCAATAGGATTGTATGATAATCAAGGAGATAAAGAATTAGAAATTAAATTTAATTCAGCAGGCGCATTTGGAGATGCTTCTTTTTCAATCAATAACCCTAAAGAGCTAGAATTTAATTATGTTGAAAGATTTAAATATTTATCTGATTTTGAAAAGATGACTTTAAAAGGAGATATTTCAAAATCATTTATATCAGGATTTCACAATGTCATAATGAAAATAATAGGAAGAGTGAATCCTGAAATAGCTAAAAATACAGCATTATATAAAGCAATGTATGTTAGAATGACTTCGTTTGTTGAAAATCAATTGATAGGTCCTTTACCATATGATAATGCTTTAAATGGCGAATTTTTAAGAGAATACTTATTATTTATGGACGGATCAAGGCTGTATTCTAATATACAAAAATTCTTAGATGCAATAGCAACAAAATTAATAGGTATTTCAAATATTAATGTTGTGTGGAATATAGACTTATTAGATAATCTTTCAAAGGAATTAATATTAGATTTAAATAGATATTCTAATAGTAATGTTTTTGGGAATCAATATGATTCAATATATAATGATTTAAACTCTGAAGCAACTAGACTTCTTAGTTCAGCATTAGGAAATTTTGTTAAAAAAGTTGATGATGAAATATTTCACATATTAAATATTTTTTCAATAAATGAAATAAATAATAATATTAATGTCAAATTGAAAGATTTTTCATTAAGAGTTATGAAACTATGTGAACCGCTATTAACAATCAAGTATTCAGATTTTGAAGAAAAAATAAATGATATTTCTAATAGAAGTATTCAATTAATGTATAGCGATATGTTTAATTATGCAATACCTACATTGTTTTTCAATATGCTATTTTCTAAAAAGATTGCTGTGATGTCATATACCAATAAAGTTATAAATGGTTCATTCATAGGATGCAATTATAAAGCTATGGAAATTCACGACATATATTCATACATTTTTCAAAGCAATATTGTTAGATTTACAAATGCTGAATTTCAAAAAATAGACTCTGATTCAGCACTTAAAGAATTTTTGAAGATTGGGTATATTTCTTCAAAAATTGTACAATCTAAAATGGAATATTTAAATTTTAAAAATTCTGAAATATTAATAGATTTCACTAGAAGAAGATATAATCTTGTCAAAAATACAGAATATTCAATCAAATTAGAATCGGTATTGAAAGAATATGGATTTATAAAAGATTCAGAAGCTAAGATGATTGTTTCTAATAATTCTAAAGTTTTAGATCACAAAACATCTAAGGATATTTTTAATAAATTTAAATTCGATAATATGGAATTCACACCCATAAATCTCTCAAGATTTATTGAAACAAATTCCGCATTAAATAGATATTTTTTCAATCCTGAGATTAAAAAATATATTCCTAAAGGTTTTCTAAATTATCTAGATGAAATGTTAACAGAAAATCAAATGATATTGAATAAAGAAAGAATATTTGGAAATGGTTCAGGAAACATACTATTTGTAAATCAAGAACCTAAAACATTGAATTATAAAGGTAATTGTGATATGTTTATGTATGGATCTGAAAATGTATTATCATTATCTAATTCAGAAATAGCAACGATAGTTCCTAAAATGGTACATTATTTTGATGGTTCTAATTATTTGATAAATACTTTAACAGGAAATTCACAATTTTCTTCTAAAGAGTTGAGATCATTTTCAAATAAATATTTAGAATTGTATCAAGGTTCTGAAAGAAATATTCCTTTAGATTTCTTATGCAACAAGCATAGAGATTTGAGAGTAAATTATATTTCAAATATGAAATTTAATGCTATATACAATATCTTTTCAGGAAATTTGGATAATTTATTTGATGAATATAAATTATTTGAAACGTCATATGAATCAGATGTTAAAAAATTTATAAGTAAAAATAGTGACGATAAAATATTCAAAGAAATAACACTTTTAGGAGTTGTAAAATGATAGACGCAAGTAGAGGAAATGTATTCAATTTACCTGAAGGGTCTGCAACTCACGGAGCAGCAACTAATACAGGACCAGCTCCAGCTCCATTACCAGAGGAACCTCAAACTCAAGAAACTGTTGTAGACATTCCTACAAGATCTGATGTTGTGTATGGATTACCTGCACAAATAAATGGACAGATATTAGATAAAAACTACACATTAGATGATGAAAGAAACTTTATAATTTGTGAAATAACTCCAGGGGCTATGAAATATGATGGACATTCTGAAACTATTGTAAATGCTTGGGAATTTGTTGCTCAAGGTAAAGAATTTGTAGAAGAAACATTAGTAACTTTATTACAAGATGCAGGAATATCTTTATCAGGAAGTGAACTAAGTTCAGCTCCTTATAGGTTTGCTTGTATGGATTTTGTTCAAACAGAATCTATAAACAATAATTATTCAGATTCAGCTCTTCAAAATGTTAATGATATATTTTCATCTCTAACAAAAGAATATGCATATATGTCTAATGGAAGTCTCGGAGACTTTGGAAATATGATTAAAAATAATCTAAATGGAATTATTGGAGGTTCAGGTGATGCTCTTGCAAGTTTCACAAAAGGTTTAGATGATAGCACAGGAATAGTTTCTAAATTTCAAGCAGCAGCTAATAGTGATTCACCTTTAGCAGGACTGTTATCAGGTTATAGATTAGATTTACCTAAAATTTGGAAAAATACTACAAATGAGAAAACATATACACTAAAGATTCAACTTTCATGTTTAGCTGATAATGTTAATGCAATACGAGATAGAATAATAATTCCTTATGCAATAATACTAGGAATGTCTTCTCCAATTTCTGATAGATCATATTTATACAAATGGCCTTATGTAATTAAATTATTAATTCCAGGAGTATGTCATATCCCTTTAGGTGCAGTAATTAATGCTCAAATAATGAAGCCGGGTGATGGAAAAACATTATCTCATAACGGAAAGTTCTTGACTTTAACTTTACAATTAACAATTCAGAGCTTATACAGTACACAATTCATTGTACAAAATGGAGGGCAACTACCTAAAGCAATGTTGACTGTAAATGATGAATTAAAAACATTAGCTGATAAATTATTAATGTAAATGAGAAAATTATGTATGTTAAAACACTAGCTTATAATTATGAAGATAAAAAATTTAAATTTAAACAGTTTAGAATAGTAAGTTTCGATTTTAAAAAACTAGACACTAAAACAAGTCTAGCAATATTGAGAACTTGCAACTCATTCAAAGCTCCTGATAATTATTATAATCTTGACATAGTAGCAATATCAAGATTTGATCAAGATGTTGATTGGAAAGTTAATCCTGTAGATGAAGATCAAATTGAGACTTGGGACTTATATGAAGATTATGGAAATATTGAATATTGTCAATTTCTAGGAATTAATGTTTAATAATATTTTAATATTAATTACACTATTATTTTAAATGAATAAAAGGAGTTAATATGTACACAATCCCAGGAATTGATAGAGAATATCGAACTGTACCTATTTCAGAAATAAGTAATTTAAACCCTCAACAAGTTGAAGTAGTAAATTCACCTTTACCTTTAATTGTTGTGGCAGGACCAGGTTCAGGAAAAACAGAAACTGTGACTCAAAAAATTTCAAAGCAATTTATTAGACATATCGGAGATCTTTCAAGATCTCTGATTTTAACGTTTACAAATGCTGCTGCATCTGAAATATTAGAAAGAATTGGTAAATCTTTAAATATGAACATAAACAAGGCAAAGTACTACACAGGAACATTTCATGGTGTATTCCTAAAGCTTATTAAGGAAAATCCTGATATAACTAAAGGTTTAGTTTCTTCTCATGGAATGATAGCAGTATTAGACGCAAATGACAATTCATCATTCATAAAATCAGCATTGATTGATATATATTGTAAAAGCAACCCATCAGTTAAAAAGCCTACATTTCAAGTTATAAAAGATTGGTATGAAGTTGATATAGATTATTTCATGAAAAGAATAAGTAGTGTTGCAAACTTTCCTCATAATTCTATTCAAGACTATTATGATGAAATAATTGATTACTATATTGGAAAACCTGGAAAAGTTAATAAATTAAAGGAAGTGTTAAAATTATATCATCATTTGAAATTCACTCAAAGTGTTATTTCATTTGGAGACATATTATTGTACACATATTTAGCTTTAAAAAATAATGAATATATCAGAGAAAAAGTTAAAAATCAATTTGATCAAATTGTTGTTGATGAATATCAAGATACAAATCCTATACAATCAGCTTGTATAGATTTAATTCATAGAAATAATTATTGCAAAATTGGAGACCCTTATCAATCTATTTATAGATTTATGGGAGCAGAACTTCAAAATATTATGAAAGAAGTTAAAAATCCTGACATCAATAAAGTTCAATTAATTACAAATTATAGAAGCACTGAAAATATTGTCTCTATTACTAATAAAGTAATGAAATCATTCACAGAAAATGTAGGATCAATTCCTTGTATTTCAGGAAATACTAAATTTGAAAATAAATCAATTCATGTTGTTCAAGCTAGAGAAGAAGACAAGTTTATAGTAGAGAAAATTAAACAAAATGTTAAAAAAGGAATTCCTTTACACGATCAAGCGGCTTTAATAAGATCAAGAATTACATCAATAATGTTAGAAAAATCATTACATTTAAATAGCATACCTTTTATTAAATTGGGAGGAGCTTCATTTTATGATCAAGCTGAAATTAAACCTTTATTATCTTTAACTAAGCTATTAATAAAATCAGGAAATATGATTGATTTCAAAAAAGTATCTAGCTTATTTCCAGGAGTAGGTGAATCTTCAATTGATAGAATCGTTAGTGAATTTATAACTAATCATGGAACGATTAGCATATTAGAAATAATTGATAATTTATATCCTAAAAATCTAAAGATTAAAAATATGGCTAAGATATTGTATGATGATTCATTAATTAAAGTAGATGTAGTAGACAAAATTTTAGAAATAATTACTTTTACAGATTATTATGAAGGAATTGTTAAAAAATCAACTGCAAAAAGTGAAAATGAAAAATTGCACAAATTAGAATTAGTGAAAGAAAATGTAGGCATATTATTAAATCAAATAAAAGAAATTGAAAAAAGTGGTGCTCTTGCATTATTTTTAGAAAATGTAACTTTAGACAAGGGTCAATTAAAAGATATAAAGGACAAATTTATAATTTCTACTATGCATTCATCTAAAGGTCTTGAATGGAGAGTTTGCTATATAATGGGTTGCTCATCAGGAGAGTTTCCTAAAATTGATGAACAAAATGATAAAGACTATGAAGAAGAAAAAAGATTATTTTATGTTAGTGTTTCAAGAGCTAAAGAAGAATTATATATTACAGCTTCAGGAGACTTTAGCTCATTTGTTAAAGAGGTATATGAAGAACCGTATGTTAATTTATATAAAGTAGGAGATTTTTCAGGATTCAGTATGAATGTATGGAATTAAAAATATAAATAATTAATACATTCTTAGGGCAGCACCTTGTCCTAAAGTAAAGATAATAAAATTATCATGGTGTAACTACAATAAAAATAAAAAGGATAAAACAATGGCAGATTTTCACACAATGCAAAGTTCGTATGTAGGAGCATTAGCATTAAGTTATGTAGATGATGGTTGTATGTTAAGATTTTCAAAAGTATTCAAACCTATAAGTCCTAAAGAAATTCAAAAGGGGATGAAAATTTATGATTATCAAAATTCAAAATATTTTAAACTTGATATGAAAGAGCTCACTACAATCAGCAATATTCTAAAACGAATTTTAAGCGGTAGAACATTCCAAGATTTGCAAGGTAAATTTGGAGGAGTAGAAGTTAATGGTCAAGGTTTAAAAGTTTCGCATTTCCCTCAAGGTGGTTCTTCACAATTCAGCATATTTGTAAACTCTGAAGGTCAAAGAGCTGGTCAATTAACTTTAGGATTCTCTTCTAACATTAATGGAAATGAATTCAAAATGTATCTAGGTGTTGATAATGAAGATTTAGGTGTATTCATTAAATTCCTTGACACTCAGGCTGTATTCTCTGCTCATTTATGCGCCGTTGATTTTATTACATATGCGTCGAAAAAGAATAATGGTGGTTCAGGAAATTACGATAATAATTCAGGTGGTGGAAATAACCAATCTAATAGCTACAGTCAAAATTATGGAAACAGCGGTGGAAACGGTGGCGGAAACAGCGGTGGGAATAATTATCAAAATAATAATTATGGAAACAGCGGAGGAAATAACTACCAAAATAATAACAATAACAATGGTGGTGGTAATAGCGGAGGATATAACAACAATCAAAATAACAATGGTGGTGGTTATGGAAACACTAGCTATCAAGATGACGGAAATTTAATAGGTTAAAGGACGGTATATGAATTTTACAGTAGAAGGTCAAATAAATGTAGGGATGGGAACAAACAGCGTTCCCTCGCCTGAATTAAAGAAAATTTTTTCGGAACTTAGAACGATTGATTTTACATCATATAGATTTATCAAAGATTCTGAAGGTCAGCCAATAGGTATTGAACTTAATGTTCACAATCCAGCAATATATCACGAATTAGTTGAAACTAAAAAAGAATCAGGAATGTTGATTGATATTGTTAATGGAAAAATTGTAATTTCAGCAATAGAAATTAAAGAAAATAAAGTTGAAGAAAAGCCTTCAACTAAAAATGATGAGCCGAAAGCAGAAACTGAAACTGAATCTAAAAATGAATCAACAGAATCTGAAAATAAGGTAGCTGAAATTAAACCTTTACAACCAGAATTAAATGATGGGTTAACTGAAGAAGAAAAATCTTCTGCCAAAATTGTAGACATAATTAATAATAAGCCATTTAAATTAGATGATGGTATTTATAAATTCAATTTTAAAATATCTTTAAAATATGTATTGGTTATGCACGTTAATGGAACTAGAACTTATATTAAAAATGATGGTGAAATTGCAAAGTTAGAAAAAATAACTAAAATATCACCAGTTAAAAAATAAAGGAGGTAGCGCAATGTTTGCGTTACTTCCTCAAAAGCGTGCTTTTGTTGATCATTTAAGAGCACTAAATACAAACTCAGAAACAAATATTAGATTATTTGTAGATTTAAGAAACGCTATTACAATTTTTCATGATGAAGCTCAAGCTCAAATGCAACTAAAAGATACTACTTTTATGATTACTGAAATTGTGAAAGATATTTTAGGATTTATTGATTACATGTATGAAATAGTCCCATTCAAATTAGAATTCAATTTCTTTTGGGAAGTAGGACGATCAGAATATCATAAAAAGATTAATAAAAATTACAAGTCAAAGAGGGGAAATTCTTATTTGATATTATCTCCTGACGATGTTACAAAGTTGAAAGACATTAACATTATTGCATTTCTAATTTGGGAAGAAGTAGCTAAACACATTCATAATGTTAGATGCTATAAATTGAATTATTTTGAAGCTGATTTTATTCCTCATTATATTATAAATAAATTAGATTTAAATAATGAAAATAAATTTAAATTGGATAATACTTATAATTATATATTTAGCACTGATAAAGATTTAGGTCAAACTATAAATAATCCTAAAACATTTCAAGTTAAAAAGATTTGGGATCAAGTTCCTGAATATAATGTTGAAGGAAAATATATAGGAACTAAAAGAGGAAGAGCTACTAAAATAGTTGATTATTTAACTGTCAATAATGAAATTTTAAAAGATTACGAATTAAAGTTTCCTCAAGCTTCTAATTATATTGTAACTCTATTAACATTGGTTGGAGATGATGCTGATGAAATTGTTGGACTTAGAGGAATTTCATATAAGAAAGCTGTAGAAATGCTAGAGCTAATGGAATGGAAAAAGGTTTCAGAATTTATGGAGGTTTGGGAATCATATGATTCATTTTATGAACATGTTAAAAATAAAATGCCTGAAAACTTGGAAATTAAATTATATAATGATGAACAAGAAAGATTAGGAAAAGCTAGAAGAAAGAAATTTAAAGAACCATTTGGAGTTACATTTGAACGAGCATTTAAAATAATATTAGATGAGAGAGTTCCTATTGAAGACAATCTTAAACAAATTGATTTTGATATTATTCAAAGGAATATTCCATTTAAAACTCAACAAGATATTATTGAAATATATTCTAATGAATCTAAATTAGATTTATTTCAATTAAATAAAGAATTAAAAACTTTAAACATTAATGTTCAAGATTTCAAATATGGTTGCTCAGATATTGTGAATAGAGAATACGGAATTCATTTATTAGGTGAAATAAATGAAGGCGCGAAAACATATTGGAATAATGATGTTAAGCTTGATAATATTTGGGAGGATTTACCTAAGAGTAATTATAACGAAACAAAGAGTCCTGAATCAAGCTCTAATTCAGGTAAAGGATTATATAATTATGATGAAGATATATTGTTCTAAGAATATAAATAATTGATAGAAACTGCTAGTCGTAGAAATGCGGCTAGCATTTTACTTTAAAAAATAAATAAGGATGAAAAAATGAAAATAGTATTAATAGATACTGAAACTACTCATGTTAAAACGGATGAAGCTCAAGTATTAGAATTAGGTATAGCATTATATGATACTAATGCGCATAATTCTGTTGAAAGTTTAGTTAATATGCCTAAACTTACTATGTTGATATATAGAGAAAATTTAAAAGGAGCATTTTCAACTTTAAATTTTAATAAAGATTTGATTGATGATATAAACAAAGAAGTATGTCAAGCTACAAATAGAAATGATTTATTATTTTATTCATTAAAAAATACAATTAGAGTTGATAATAGATATGGACAAGATAATCACCTTGTAATCTGCTCACCTGAAAATGTTGTAAGAGAATTTTGGAGATTTGTTGATGGGTATGGATTTTCAGAGAAAACACCAAAATATAAAGCTCAACAAATCAATTTTGATTCTTGGAATCCTGCTGACGGAAAATATGTATTTAAAGCTATGAATTTTAGCGGTAAAAATATTGCAACATTTGACATACCAGTTTTAAATTCAGATATTCCTGACTGGAAAGATAATGTTAAGATGAGACATAGACAAATTGATCCTAGTATTGCATTTGTAACTGCAAATGATGAAGCTATGCCAGATCTTAAACAATGCTTTAGTAGAATAGGTGCACAAGATCATATAGTAGCTCACAGAGCTGTGTACGATTGCTTAGATGTTGCAATTCTATTACACTTCCATTTTAGAAAATCTAATGTTAGATTACTTTCTGTGTTCGACAAAGATTCTAAAAAATATATTCAAGCTGTTGCTCAAGATTCAAAAGAGTATGATGAAATGTTAAAATTAGGTCATATAATTATTGATCAAAATGAAACTGTTAAAGGTGCAATATTAACAAGAATTGCTTCATTAAAAGAAGATTGCTTATTATCTAATACGCAATATGCTGAAATATTTAAATCAACTCCAGACGAGAAACCTAAAACAGAAACAGAAACAAAATCTGAAACTTCAACAATTGAAGAAAATATCAAAAAAGCAATTCCTATTATTAATGATATAACAAGCAATGATGAAGTATCAATACTTGAATCAAATAATGATGCTGAAGATATAATTGAAATTAAGTGAGCTACCATACGATAAATCGTAATGGCTTCTTGTTTCATCATGACATCGCTAGTTAGTTTTGCAACTAACCTCGCAAGAGGTCACTCCACAAGCTTAAATTTCGACAGCCCCTGTCGTATTTAATTCTAAGGCTTCTATTTCTAGAAGTCCTTGTTTGAGAATATTCATTGCAGCATTAATGTCTCTGTCATGATTGCTTCCGCAATCTAGACAGCTAAAGAATCTTATTTCTAAAGGTTTCTTTCCAGTGTGAGCTCCACAGTTGGAGCACACCTGAGAAGATGGAAACCATTTATCTATTTTATGAAATATATTTCCTTTAATAATTGACTTATATTGGATAAGCTCTATGAGCTTACTCCAAGATACATCTGCAATGTGTTTTGAAAGTTTGCTATTCTTTAGCAAACTTTTAACACTCAGAGATTCCATACATATGATTTTAAAATGATTGGTTATCTCATTAGAAATTTTATGTAAATAATCTAACCGTTGGTTAGATATTTTATTATGAATTTTCTGAACCTTAACTTTTTGTTTTAAGAAATTCTTAGAGACAGGCGTTTTATCGCCTTTCTCTCTAGGATGTCTTTTCTTAGAAAGTTTTCTCTGAGCTCTTTTAAGACGATTCTGTGTTTTCACAAAGAATCTCTTATTAGAGAATTTTTGTCCAGTACTTGTAATTATAAAATCTGTTAAACCTAAATCCAAGCCTACAGCTTGAGATTTATGAGCATCGCTCATAGAATTATAACTTACACTTTCAGGACTGATATGATTTTCCACTAAGATTGAAACATAAAACTTGCTGCAATTTCTTGAAATTGTTGCTTGTTTAATTAACATATTAGAAATATTTCTATGAATTTTAACTTTAATTCCTTCTAGGAATTTAGGTATAACTAATAGATTTTTATCTAAATTTAATTTCACACTCTGAGGAATATTAAATGACTGCTTATAATGTTTTCTAGATTTAAAGTTAGGATATCCTCCTAACTTTTTAAAAAATCTAAGAAAACTTGAATCTAAATGTTTTAGAGAAGCTTGTAGACTTTGAGAGTTAATTTTTCTTAACCAAGAAAAATTATCAAAACTCTTCAAATGCGTTAGGAGTTCAGAAGTATCATTGTATGAAACACTAGATCCATCTTTATTGAAAGCTGAACTCCTAACTTCTAAAAATTTATTGTAAACAAACCGTGTTGCGTTAAAATGTTGCTCTAGCAAATCAATCTGTTTTGCAGTTGGATATAATCTGAATTTATATGCGAGCAACATTTCAAACGCCTTTCAGTTTAATTTAATAAGAAATTATATATAATTAAACTTTAAAAGTTCCTTACATCCAGATGATAAAGCATTCTGGTTTTTTTGGAACCATTTATATAAATAGCGAGAAAATAGTATGAAACAAATGATAGATCAAGCAATCAAAAATAACAATAGTTTTAAATTAGGTGTATGCTATGTTTCTTTATCTGAAATAAATGAACATCAAATAATGAATATAAAAAGAAATCTAACATTTCGTGAAGTTGATTTTCACTCAGGTGAGACAATTGAAACTGTTTCATATTATGAGCAACAAAATTATTTGATAATTCCTAGGTATTATGAAGAGGTATATGGGGCACTCCCTTCTGTTAATTTTGTATTTGATAATAGAATAATAGGAGAGTTTATAACTATTGATTGTAATTCTGCACCTAGAAATGAAGCTCAAGTTGAAATGGTTACTAAATTTATGCAGTTACCTAACACTGGAGTGATTAAAGCTCCTCCAGGATTTGGAAAATCATATATAGGTGTTAGACTTACAACTATGATAAAAAGAAAAGTTTTGATTTTAATTGATAATGTAAAGTTAGGGAAACAGTGGATTGGAGATTTTCAAAACTTTACAAGGATATCAGATGATGAAGTTTCAATTATTGAAGGAACAGATAAATTTACCGCCAAAAGATTAAATAAACCAGTGGTAGTTACAACTATTCAAACATTATCTAGTATGTGCAAAAATGATTTGCTTCCTACTAATCCTAAGGTAGTTGAAATGATGAATGCTAATTTTGGATTTATAATTATTGATGAAATTCATAAATCATTTGGGTCTCCTGAATTTTCAAAAGCGGCTGTTATGTTTAGTGCTAATAAGATATTAGGATTAAGTGCAACTCCTAGAAAAACTTCAACTGCTGCAACTGATGTGTTATTGTCATATTTTAATAACACAATTTTAAGCCCTAAATACGAAAAATTGTCAAAGTTATATTGTCAAATATTTCATTTCAATTCAGGATTTGAAAGAAAAACTATTAATTGGATGAGTTGGGGTGGTAGATTTGATTTAAATAAATATCAGAAAAAATTAGTAGAATCTACACCTTATCTTACAATGATTAAAAATATCGCATTATTATTGAAAGATAAAAAGAAAATCATATTCATTGCTCATACTGTAAACATATTGCAATCTTTAATTGATTATTTAGTAAAAGAAGATGTATTTAATAGAGAAGAGTTGGGTTTAGCAATTGCAGGTTGTAGCGAAGATGAATTAAAACATATGTTTGTGTTTTCAACATATAAAATGCTAACTGCAGGATTATCAATAAATCATATGGATACTATTATTTACTTGACACCTCCAGGTGCATCAACAACAGGAATTGAGCAATCTAGTGGAAGAGTTGATAGAGATCATAATGACGCTCTCACTAAAAAATTAGTTATAGATTTAGTTGATGAAGGAATTCCTCAATTAGCTTCAAGAATAGTTGCTAGAAAGAAAGAATATCAAAGGTTAAATATTATAATTGAACATGAATTCAAATATAATTCTGAATTGGAAAGATTTTCTAAATTCATAACTGGTGACGAATTTTCTGAAAAGTATGTTGAACCAAAGTTTAAAAATAATACAGATCATTTGTTTAATAATTAGTATTTCATGAACAACTATGAAAAGGTTTGTTTATGAAGCAAAAACAAAAAATTGCTGTTGCTGTTGCAGGTGGTGGTGATAAAACATATGTATTTGCAGGAATACTTCATTATTTGCAACAAAAATATGATATTGTTGAAATCTCTACAATATCTGGTTCAAGTTATACAGTACCTTTAGCATTATCAAGAGGAACTCTCAATTCAGTCGCCGCATCATTTCAAAAGTTAAATATATTAGATTTCGCTAAAATATTAAAGCCTGAAGAAGTTCTTGAAAAAAGAGGAGTTATGGAAATTGACCCTAGATTTTTCAGATATATTGAATCTTTAACAGGAATCAAAAATGGAAGAACAAGTACACCTAAATTTACTCCTTATGCTGTTGATATCTCAAATCCTGAAGGATATAGAACAGTTGATACATCTAGAATGCCATTCGGTGTTGGTGTTGCAGCTTCAATAGCTTTACCATTCTTATTTGCACCTATTCGTCACGGAAATTTAGAATTAGTTGATGGTGGAATAGGGGGAAATGTAAATTTAGGAATTTTCAAAAAATATGCAAAGATACCAAAAGTAGTTTTAATGCATACTAGCGCTCAAGGTCCTGCTATGATCAAAACTTTATTGGCGGGAATTAGATATATGAAAGTTCCTTTTTCTACTGTTACTTCTTTACACAAATTAATTAAAAATGAACCTAAGCTTTTCGATGCTTGTAAAAGAGCTCCAAATATCAATTTGACTAATTATAATGCAAACTTTATATTTAATCTTCACAATGTAAGTGAAGGATTATTATTAAGCGAATCAGCTAAAAAGAAATTATTAGTTGAAGGATATATGATGGCTGATCACATATATTCAACTATGGACTATTTTATTAGAACAGGACTATGGAAAAAATTAGAAAATGAAAATGTAATAGATCTAAACTTCGACAAATTCAGGATTAATTAACTTTAGTTCATATATAATTTGGAATCTAATTAATTTTGGATTCTGATTATGTAAATTTTGTAATTGAACAATATGTACATAAAATTAAAACTAAAGGTTAAAACAATGAGTACAAATACAGCTCAAGATGATATTTTTCAAGTTCTAGATAAGCTAATTGAATCAGGTAAATATGACCAAGTAGCTAAAGAATTAGAAAGTATTGCACCCTTTCCAGCTCACATGAATTGTAATGATAGTAAAATAAATACTCCTATTACTGAAGAAATGAGAGCTGTTATGGTAAATCAAGTTAAAGATAAAATGTCTGAGATAATAGATATTTTAAAGATATGTCAAAAGGATGAAAATCTAACTTCAACTCCTGCAAGAATTGCAACTATGTGGGTTCAAGAATGGATGACTGGTAGATATGATGAAAAGCCTAGAATTCAAACATTTCCTAATAAATATAGACATCCTCAGGTTCTAGTTAAAAAGTGCAAATTGCAATCTTTATGTTCTCATCATTTTGCTCCATTCTTTACTATTCCTGCAGATGCAGATTCATATTGCATTGTAGGTTATAAACCTGATGAGGAATTATTAGGAATTTCTAAAATATCAAGACTTGTTGATTGGTATGCAAGAAGACCTCAACTTCAAGAGCAAATTGCAACAATGATTCATAAAGATATTTCAGACACATTAAAAATTCAAGATGTATTTGTTTATATTAAAAATGCGACACATACTTGCGAAAGTACAAGGGGTGCTGAAGACGAATCTGCTTCAACAACAAGTTTAGTTTGTAGTGGAATTTTTGATAATCCTGAAACTCTAGCATTATATTTGAGATAGACGTAAAGTCTATCTCATTTTTCTTCGCAATTTTTAACTATTCATAAAAGAGGATTCATGCAACTCACAGATATGGAATATTGGAATATTGTGAAAAAGAATTTTGGAATTCCTTATACATTCTTTGAATTATCATATGACCAAGTCATTGAATATTCTAAAATGTATTCTTTAAGAGGAATAAGTAAAAGATTACCTCATAGCATTTACATATATATTGATGAATCTAATTTAATAAATAGAGACAATCAAAGGTCTGAATTTAAAATTCCTTATGATAATGACATTCATTCAATTGTTGCTATGTATGGAACTAATTCAGATATTATCGCAGGATTTCCGATCAATCCTATACTTTCTGGCGTTGAAGATGCTACTCAACATTTAACTGAAATCATGAATGCAAAACCTGCAATACAATTGAGTTCAGCATTATATAATACTTATGAATTTATTGAACCAAACATCCTGAAAATATTTGGAGCAATACCTACAAAAATTGTATTAAAATTAAATGTAAATCATACTTCATTTGAAACATTACCTGCTAGATTTTCAAGAGATTGTATTGATTACTGCATTGCTGATTTAAAAGAAATGCTAGGAATTATAAGGTCAAGATATACTGAAATGCAAACACCATTTGGAACTATAAACTTAGGAGCTGACACATTGTTAAATCAAGCAGAGTCAATGAGATCTAAAATCATAGAAGAATTTATGACTTTACCACCTAATGTTATTGTCCAATTGAATTAAACTTAAACTAAGAGATGCTAACTATGTTAGCATCTCTTTTATATTTTTAAAAAGGAAATGAATGAAAAAATGTGAATTGTACTATGATTTAACAGATGTTGAGATTCAAAAGATTTCAACTATGCAGTATATTGAAGGGCTGGAATTTAAAATATCAAATGCTAAAACTTTGCTAGTTAAGTTAGTTAATATAGATTTAGCGTATCGAGACTTTTCAAGAATCAATAAAGTTTGTAAAGCCATTAAATTTAATGAAGATTTAATAAAAGAAGTGAAAGGAATAACATGAATAAATATGACAAGTTAGCTGTAGCTACACAGAAATTTTATTTAGCTCTGATCAATTGTGATACTGAGTTTGAAATAGAAAAATTAAAACTGTCTTTAAATAACATTTCAAAATTTTCAAAGTTATTATTTAAAGACACAATAGTTTCTGATTATTTAAAAAATCAAGTCAATTTTCAAATATTGCGAGTGCAAGATAATTTAAATTCAAATTCTCTTAAAGATTCTGAAATTCAGGTAGAAATAACATATGAATATTTTAAAATGCATAGAGAAGTTAATTCAATCAGCAGATTCTTTGAAATATATGATTCGATGAGATTTCCCGAATTCTATATGATTGATAAAACTAAACAATACGTTCCTCAAGTTGATGGATATTTATATAATAAAGGTAAATTTGGATCAGCTGTTTTGTATAATGTATCAGCTTCAGGTAAAATAAGTATAGCTGAATTTATGAATGAACTTAAAATTAGAAATATTGATGAAAGAGTTAAATATGAGAGTTGAAGAAATAATTCAATATAAGCACAATGTTGAAATAGCTGGTCATGTAGGAGCTTTTACTTTAACAAAAAAGGTAGAATTAGACAAACTAATTCAAGAACACATCATTCCTACTATAGTAGGAATGCGTATTGTTTCTGAAGCTGTTGTTTTTTACAAATCAGCAGATCACGAAAACCGACTTATGAGTCATTTATTTTCATTGAATAAAGGTAATTTAGATATTGAAGATTATGATAAGTTTGTTGAAATTAGCAAGAAAACAGAATATGACGATTCTCAATTACAATGTATGAGAGATGAAATCTTGCCGATGCTACAAAAATATATAAAGTAAGGATATAAAATGAGTAATATTTCTAAAACTGTAGAATGGCTCATGATTGATAAAAAAATACTATACGCTGTAGTGTATGCAGATGATACAATTATTTGCGTTGTAGATACGGAAGAAGACGCAAAGCTATTTGTAAATAAATTAAGAAATGATTTAAAAGAAATAGATGAATTGAAATCAAAAAATAAAGATGAGTTAATTAAAAGTGGTTTATATAATTTACATGATGAAGGAAATGATGGTCCATTTTATTCAAAGGAATTATGTGAATTATTTAAAAAATATTCAAATGAATTAATAGCAAAAGAAGAATACAAATATTTAGCTCAATTATTAGACTTTGAAAATTTATTTTACAATCATAGATTTTTTGAATACAAGAAAATCAAATATTTTGGAGAGATGGAATGAAAAAAGTAAAAGAAATTGATTTAGACGAGTTAGATTATATTGAAGTTAAATTTAATGATACATCAGAACAATGGTCATTAAATATAAAACAAAAAATTTTAAATGGCGTACTATCTAAACATAAAGAAAAAATCAGAAATAGACCCTTTAAGATTAAAATTTTAAACATCGAAAGAGAAATAGTTAATGTTAGCAATGATTTTTCCTTTGTTTCAAGTGATTATAGTTATTATTTATTTAAAGTGTGGTATAGAATAAAAATAAAGGAGTAATAATGAAGGAAAATTATGGATAAGATAAAAGATAATGTTGATAAGTATGAGACTGTAAGGGCAAGGGATTTAAAAGAAGGTGATTTGTTTAAAGTAGATTTCACAGATGATTTATGTTCATTTAATCGTAGAGAGTATGATTATTGGCGTACGTGAGTCTATATAAATTATAATGGTCAAAGTTGTAATATATCATCTCACACATTTGTAAATAGATTAGTAAATAATGGAAGGTAGTTAAAATGAATATAGATAGAACTAAATTGATGGAAGATATCGAAGCTTTGAAAGAAAAACTAGCTTCAATGGAGAAAGAGTTAAATAACCCAGAGACATTTAAACATTTTCCTAGTAAAGGTGATAATTATTATTTTTATACTTCTTCAAAGGGTGTTATATGTAGTAATATTGCAACTAGTGATGATT
>RRZT010097479.1_pt1 | contig 20632 bp, 19 predicted proteins | sample 2165551 | NCBI WGS metagenome assembly RRZT01 (sample SAMN10456910, study PRJNA506462) | wastewater metagenome | biome: wastewater; feature: sludge; material: wastewater sludge; isolation source: wastewater sludge with Escherichia coli K12::gfp cells carrying plasmid... | place: USA: Moscow, Idaho... | reverse complement strand
TGCCGCCGCATGCGACTGTTCATCAGCGGTTCCGCGCCGCTGCTGATCGAAACCTTCAACGACTTTCGCCAGCGCACCGGCCACACCATCCTGGAGCGTTACGGCATGAGCGAAACCATCATGCTCACGTCCAACCCCTACGCCGCCGATGCGGGCCACGGCCAGCAGGCCGAGCGCCGGGGCGGCACGGTTGGCTTCCCCTTGCCCGGGGTCAGCCTGCGTGTGCAGGGCGACGACGGCAAGGCCCTGCCCGCAGGCGAGATCGGAAATATCGAGGTGCAGGGTCCCAATGTCTTCAAGGGCTACTGGCGCATGCCGGAGAAGACGGCCGAGGAGTTCACGCAGGACGGCTGGTTCAAGACCGGCGACGTGGGCAAGGTGGACGAGCGCGGCTACGTGAGCATCGTCGGCCGCAGCAAGGACTTGATCATCAGCGGCGGCTACAACGTCTACCCGGCCGAGATCGAGGGCTACATCAACGAGCTGCCCGGCGTGGCCGAAAGCGCCCTGGTGGGCGTGCCGCACCCGGATTTTGGCGAGGTGGGCGTGGCGGTGGTCATCGGCAAGCCCGGCGCCAAGCTGGACGGCGAGGCCATCATTGCCCAGCTCAAGGGCCAGCTGGCCAACTTCAAGATCCCCAAGCGCTGCTTCATCACCAACGAACTGCCGCGCAACACCATGGGCAAGGTACAGAAGAACCTGCTGCGCGAGCAGCACAAGAACATGTTTGTCTAGACGCGAGAAGTCTCGGCACAAGGCAGGTGTCAGCCTTGATGGCTACCTTGCCTCCAGCCTGCGTTTGCGGCGGCGAGGCGCAATGGCTGCCGTTGGCGGAGCGCTGAGCACCATGTCCGCGAAGGCGCGTCCGCCCGCGGAAATATGGTTGCGCATGGCCTCGGCCGCTTCCTCGCCGTTCCCCTTGAGGATGGCTGCCACGATCGCCGTATGCTCGGCCTGTGACCGCAGTAGTCGTTCGGGCTTTTCGAACATCCTTCCGCGGTAAGGGGCAACGCGCAGGCGGGCCTCTCTAGTCTGCTCCACGATGAAGGCGTTCCCGCTTGATTGATATATCAAATCGTGTAGCCGGGCGTTGGCCTGTTCGTAACCCATCGGGTCGGCCACCAGGGCGCATTGGGATGTCTGTTCCAGCGCGGCAAGCAGCTGTGACTTGAGATCCGCGCCGATCCGATGCGCCGCCAGCCGCGCGAGCACGCCCTCCAGTTCGGCAAGGCCTTCCATCATGGCGATGAGTTCCCGTGTCTCCAGTTGACGGACATAGATGCCTACGCGCGGAAGAATGCTCACCATGCCTTTGGCCGACAGCAGCAGCAGCGCTTCGCGCACCGGTGTGCGCGACGTCTGAAAGCGTGCGCAGAGCGCCTGTTCGTCGATGGCCGAGCCAGGCTGTAGGGCGCCACTTTGGAGGTCTTGCTCGATGGACAGCCGGATCCGATCCTGCATGCTTTGCATGCCTAGGGTTTGCCCTGTTTGCACAGAATTTTGGTTCATGTCCAATATGATATATATCTGTTTGCTGTTTTGATATTCATGACTCCCGATCTGCACCTGCAAGACCATGTTGCAACCATCACCCTCAGACGCCCCGATGTGGCCAACCGGCTGGCGCCAGAGGATTTGCCGGTTCTCATCTCTCATGCGCGGCGTGTCAATGCGCTGGATGATGTGCGTGTTCTGGTGCTGCGCGGTGAAGGCAAGTATTTCTGCAGTGGATATGATATATCAGAAGTTAAGAATAGCCAGGAGAAGGGCAGCAGTTTTGGCGAGATGGTCGATGTGTTCGAGCAGTGTCGTGCCGTGACCATCGCCGTGATCCACGGGGGGGTGTATGGCGGCGCCACCGATATGGCCCTGGCATGCGATTTCCGTGTTGGCACGACGGCCGCCGAAATGTTTATGCCCGCCGCGCGCCTGGGCCTGCATTTCTATCAGGCGGGCCTGGAGCGTTATGTGACCCGCCTTGGCGTGGATACGGCCAAGCGCTTGTTCCTGACCTGCGAGCGCCTGGACGCCAGAGACATGAAGGACTGCGGCTTTCTCACGCATTTGGTGGAGCCGGATGCACTGGGCGCCACCGTGTCGGGCCTCACCGAAACATTGAGCGCCATGGCGCCGTTGCCGCTGTTCGGCATGAAAAAGCATCTGAACCTGATTGCGCGCGGTCGCCACGACCCCGAGGCTATTGCGCACGACGTTTTCCAAACGGTCCATTCCGAGGACCTGAAAGAGGGCGGGACTGCCTGGCGCGAGAAGCGCAAACCCAAATTCAAGGGGCGCTAGTCGTGGCACCGATGAATAACCACACCTTTACCCACAACGGAGACAAGACATGTTCAAGAAAGCCCTGGTAGCCGCGTTGGCGGTCGTCGCGAGTGCCGCTGCGCTGGCCGATGCCTATCCCTCACGTCCGATTACGCTGATCGTCGGTTTTCCGCCGGGTGGGGGCGCCGATGCGGTGGCGCGCATCGTGAGTGAAAAGCTCGGCCGCGTGCTGTCCCAGTCCGTGATCGTCGACAACCGGCCCGGCGCGGGCACCACCATCGCCTCGGATCTTGTGGCGCGTGCTCCGTCGGATGGTTATACGCTGCTGCTGGGTAGTGCGAACCTCTATGGCTCCGACCAGCTTTTGTACAAGAGCGCGCGCTACGACGGGGTGAAAAGCTTCACGCCCATCGCGCGCTGGAGCAACTCCCCGATGCTGCTGGCGGTGAAAAAAGACTTCCCCGAGAGTTCCGTCAAGGGCTTGATAGAACGGGCGCGCAAGAACCCCGGCAAGCTGACGTACTCGTCTTCGGGCACCGGCGTGGTCACGCATCTGGCGGGCGCGTCGTTCGCGCATGCGGCGGGCATCGATATGCTGCATGTGCCGTTCAAGGGGGGTGCCCCTTCGATTCAAGCGGTAGGCGCAGGTGACGTGGACATGACTTTTGGCACCCCGCCCTCCGTGCTGCCGATGGTGCAGGGCGGCAAGCTGCGGCTCGTGGCCGTCACGACGGCCGATCGTTCGCCGCTGTTTCCCGAGCTGCCGAGCATGAAGGAGTCGGGAATCAATGACTTCGACTTCAGCCTTTGGTTCGGCCTCTATGGCCCCGCCAATCTGCCGCCGGAGGTGACGAAAAAGCTGTTTGAGGCCAGCAATCAGGTTCTTAACGATCCGGACGTGAGGTCTAGGCTGGAGAAGCAGGGCAATGTGGCATGGCCATCGGCTTCGGCGGAGGAGTTCAAGGCCTGGGCGATCAACGACGGCAAAAAATACAAGACCATCACCGAGCGCTCGGGCGCGGCCGAGGGCGGAAAGTGAGTCTCTGGAGTGGATGCCTTGCTCTCACGCAGTTCAACAAGTGTCATTGAAAGAGGTTTTGTGCATGTCCGATAGCAATCTGTTTGCCGCGCTGCGCGCTGCGTTTCCGGCCAACCTGGACGAAGCTGCCGTGGAGGCGGTGTCGCCGCACGGTGAGCCGCTGAATTACTCCTGGCGCGATCTAGACCGTATCAGTGCGCGCATGGCCAACCTGCTGGCATCGCTGCAGCTGCCTGAGGGCAGTCGCATCGCCGTGCAGGTGGAAAAGTCGGTCGAGGCCATGCTGCTGTACCTGGCCACGCTGCGCGCGGGCCATGTGTTCCTGCCGCTGAACACGGCCTACCAGAGTGCGGAGGTCGAATACTTCGTCGGCAATGCCGAGCCGGCCGTCGTGGTTTGTACGCCGAAGAACTTGGACTGGGTTTCCAGGATCGCCACTGCCGCCGGGGCCGCGCATGTCTTCACGCTGGGCGATGACCGCGATGGCAACCTGCTCGAGCGTGCGGCGCATTGCGGTGATGAGCAGCAGCCCGTAGCGCGCCAGGCCGACGACCTGGCTGCCATCCTCTACACCAGCGGCACCACGGGCCGCAGCAAGGGGGCCATGCTCTCGCATAGCAACCTGCTGTCGAACGCCCGAATGCTCAAGGACTATTGGGGTTGGGAGCAGGGCGACGTGTTGATTCACGCGCTGCCCATCTTCCATGCGCACGGCCTGTTCGTGGCCGTCCATGGCGCGTTCCTCAACGGCAGCAAGATCATCTGGATGGGAAAGTTCGACCCCAAGGCCGCCATTGCCGCCATGGCGCGCGCCACCGTGTTCATGGGCGTGCCCACGCTCTATGTGCGCATGCTGGCCGAGCCCGCGTTGACCAAGGAGGCGGCCAGCCATATGCGCCTGTTCATTTCTGGCTCGGCGCCGCTGCTTATAGAAACCTTCAAGGAATGGCAGCAGCGCACCGGCCACACTATTCTTGAGCGCTACGGGATGAGCGAGACCACCATGCTCACCTCTAATCCCTACCGTGCCGATATGCGCTTTGGTGGCCAGACCGAGCGCCGTGGCAGCACCGTGGGTTTCCCGCTGCCGGGTGTGGGCCTGCGCGTGGCCAACGATGCGGGTAACGTGCTACCCATGGGCGAGGTCGGGGCCATCCAGGTTCGGGGTCCGAACATATTCAAGGGCTATTGGCGCATGCCGGAGAAGACGGCGGAGGAGTTCACGGCCGACGGCTGGTTCAAGACCGGCGACGTGGGCAAGGTGGACGAGCGCGGCTATGTGAGCATCGTCGGCCGCAGCAAGGACCTGATCATCAGCGGCGGCTACAACGTCTACCCGGCCGAGATCGAGGGCTATATCAACGAGATGCCCGGCGTGGCCGAGAGCGCCCTGGTGGGCGTGCCGCACCCCGACTTCGGCGAGGTGGGCGTGGCCGTGGTCATTGCCAAGCCCGGCGCCCAGCTCGACGGCGAGGCGATCATCACCGCACTCAAGAGCCAGCTGGCCAACTTCAAGATCCCCAAGCGCTGCTTCGTCACCACCGAGCTGCCGCGCAACACCATGGGCAAGGTGCAGAAGAATCTGCTGCGCGAGCAGCACAAGGGCTTGTTTGCCTGAGGGCGCCGCGCCCAGAAAAACCAAAGGCGGCCAGGGCCGCCTTTGCTCAAATACTATATAAATAATAGCTGCTTGCGCCCGTATCCAGGGCGCTGGCGGCTTGTTTTGCCTTCAGCGCAGCACCAGCACCGGGATGTGTGAATGCGTCAGCACATGCTGGGTTTCGCTGCCCAGCAGCAGGCGTTTGATGCCCTTGCGGCCGTGCGAGGCCATGACGATCAGGTCGCAGTTGTGCTTCTTGGCGGCGGCGATCACGGCCTCGGCAATCAGGTCGGACTTCACCACCACGGCCTTGACGCTCACGCCCTCGTCCGAGCCGCGCGCCTTGACCTTGTTCACCAGAACCTGGGCCGCATCGCTCCATTGCTTCTCGATGCGCTTGATGTCCGCGGCCTCGACCGGCAGGGTGCCATCGAAGTAGCTGCGCGGGTAGCGCGGCACCACCTTCAGGGCAATCACCGATGCGCCCGTCAGGCCTGCCAGCGACAGGCCGCTCTCCACGGCCATGTCCGACAGCTGTGAACCGTCCGTGGCGATCAGTATGCGTTTGTACATGAGCTGCTCCTAATATTTGGTTGAAACGGCGAACCAGCATAGGATAGCCCACGGCGCTCGTCTTGATGCATATCAATTTGAGCCTTGACGCAATACGGATAATTCGCGATCTATGTCAAACAAACCCGCCGGCCAGTTGGCGGCCACCGATACCGCCATGCTGCTGGACGACCCTCAGGAATGGTCGGCCTTCGGTCGGCCGCATGGCCGTGCGGCGGCGGATATGCCACCGACGCAGACCGCCTGGGAATCCCATGTGGTGCTGGAGGGCATGCATTGCACGGCCTGCGCCCTGACCATAGAGGACGCCTTGCGCCAGGTGCCCGGCGTCAGCGATGTGGACGTGAGCGCCGCCACGCGCCGCGCGCGCGTGGTGTGGAACCCGGCGCAGGTGCTGCCATCGCAATGGATGGAGGCGGTGCGCAAGGCCGGTTACCGATCCATCCCCGCCATGGACGCGCTGGCGCGCGAGGAGCGCCGGCGTGAGAACCGCCGCGCCCTCTGGCGCTGGCTGGTGGCCGGCTTTTGCATGATGCAGGTCATGATGTACGCATGGCCCGCCTACCAGGCCATGCCCGGTGACCTGACGTTCGAGATGGAGCAGTTGCTGCGCTGGGCTTCCTGGGTCATCAGCCTGCCCGTGGTGCTGTTTGCCTGCGGGCCGTTCTTCTCCAGCGCGCTGCGCGATCTGCGCCAGCGCACCGTGAGCATGGATCTGCCGGTGGCGCTGGGCATGCTGATCACCTTTGTGGTGAGCATGCTGGGCACCTTCGACCCCGCCGGGCCGTTCGGGCGCGAGGTGTATTACGACTCGCTGACCATGTTCGTGTTCTTTTTGCTCACTGGCCGTTGGCTGGAGCTGCGCCTGCGCGACCGCACGGCGGGGGCGCTGGAAGCGGTCATGAACCGCCTGCCCGACAGCGTGTTGCGGCGCACGGCGGCGGGAGACTTTGAACGCGTGGCCACGCGGCGCCTGAAGCTGGGCGATGTGCTGCGGGTGCTGCCCGGCGAGGCTTTCCCGGCCGATGGGCGCATCCTGAATGGCTCCACCCAGGCCGACGAGGCATTGTTGACGGGTGAGTCCACGCCGGTGGCCAAGCAGCCCGCCAGCCCGGTGACGGCCGGCAGCTATAACCTGAGCGCGGCGGTCGAGGTGGTGGTGGAGGCACTGGGCGCACAGACACGTTTTGGCCAGATCGTCACGCTGATGGAAAGCGCCTCGCTGCAAAAACCCCGCCTGGCGCAGCTGGCCGACCGTGTCGCGCGGCCGTTTCTGGTCGGCGTGCTGCTTGCTGCGGCGCTGGCCGCCGCCTGGTGGTGGCCCACCGATCCCAGCCATGCGCTGATGGTTGCCGTGGCGGTGCTGGTGGTCACCTGTCCCTGTGCGCTGTCGCTGGCCACGCCGGTGGCCATGCTCACCGCTGCAGGCACGCTGGCGCGCAGCGGCGTGCTGGTGCGCAACCTGCAGGCACTGGAGGCGCTGGCCGCTGTCGATACCGTGGTGTTTGACAAGACCGGCACACTCACGCGCGACCGGCTGGCGGTTACCGGTACGCAGCTGGGGCCTGATGCCGGGCTTACGGCCATGCAGGCTCTGGCCCTGGCGGCCCGGCTGGCGCAGCATTCCCTGCATCCGGTGGCGCGTGCAGTGGTGGCCGCGGCCGAGGTCTTGCCGCCGCATGACGACTCCTGGCTCGTGGGCGCGGTGGAGGAGTTGCCGGGCGCAGGCCTGCAGGCGCTTGGGAGCCGGAATGGACAGCAGGGGGAGGCGATCCTGCGCCTGGGGTCGGTAGCGCATGCGCGTGTGGCGCCCGCAGAAGGTGCGCCACAGCAGGTCGTGCTGTCGGCTGAGCGGGAAGGTCGGGTTACCGAACTGGCGCGCTTTGACTTGAGCGAAGAACTGCGCCCCGAGGCTCCAGCCGTGGTGCAGCAGCTGCGCGACGCGGGGATCGCCGTGGAGCTGTTGTCTGGCGACCATGGCCTGGCTGTGCAACGCGTGGCACAGCGCACGGGCATCGATGCGGCGCAAGGGGCCTGCACACCGCAGGACAAGCTGCAGCATCTGCAGGCTCTGCAGGCGCAGGGGCACCTGGTGGCCATGGTGGGTGATGGCCTCAATGACGGTCCGGTGTTGGCTGGCGCACACGCTTCGCTGGCCTTTGGCAAGTCTGTTGCGTTGGCGCAATCCCGTTCTGACATCGTTGTTTTGGGCGACAATCTCGCCCTCGTAGCCCAGACCCTGCTATTGGCGCGGCGCACCATGCACATCGTGCGCCAGAACCTGTGGTGGGCTGCTGGCTACAACGCCGTGGGTGTACCCCTGGCCATTGCCGGTTACATGCCGGCCTGGCTGGCAGGGCTGGGCATGGCGCTCAGCTCGCTGCTGGTGGTTTTGAATGCCGCGCGCCTGGCGCGTACCGCGGGTGGTGATGCTCCCGCCAACGCCCACGCGCCGCTCTCGGCGCAAGGGCCTGTGGGGGTGGGTTGACCATGGACATTTTGTATCTGTTGATTCCTCTATCCGTCGTGCTTGTGCTGTTTGTGCTGGCGGGCCTGTGGTGGGCGGTCTACCGAGGACAATTTGAAAACGTCGAACAAGAGGGAGAGCGCATATTGCGGGGCGATTGACAATAGTCAATAACCCTAGTGCGAGTCTGGTTGAAACTTTTTTCTGCTTAGCAACGAGGTAACCGATGGAGTCATCACAAACAAAAGTTGCGCACTACGACGATACCGTCGTGCGCCAGTTCTCGATCATGGCGGTCGTCTGGGGGGTGGTCGGCATGCTGGTCGGCGTGTTCATCGCCGCCCAGCTCACATGGCCCGAGCTTAATTTTGGTATTCCATGGCTGAGCTATGGCCGCCTGCGCCCACTGCACACCAATGCGGTGATTTTTGCCTTTGGCGGTTGCGGCCTGTTCGCTACCAGCTACTACGTGGTGCAGCGCACCTGCCAGACCAAGCTGTTTGGTGGGCCGCTGATCCCGTTTACCTTCTGGGGTTGGCAAATCGTCATCGTGGCCGCCGCCATCTCTCTGCCGCTGGGTTACACCACGAGCAAGGAGTACGCCGAGCTGGAATGGCCTATCGACATCCTGATCGCCCTGGTCTGGGTGTCCTATGCCATCGTGTTCTTCGGCACCGTCGGCAAGCGCAAGGTCAAGCACATCTATGTGGCCAACTGGTTCTTTGGCGCATTCATCCTGGCCGTGGCCCTGCTGCACATCGTCAACAGCGCGGAGATGCCCGCTGGCTGGATGAAGAGCTACTCCGCCTACGCGGGCGTGCAGGATGCCATGGTGCAGTGGTGGTATGGCCACAATGCCGTGGGCTTTTTCCTGACCACGGGCTTCCTGGGCATGATGTATTACTACATCCCCAAGCAGGCCGGCCGCCCGGTGTACAGCTACCGCCTGTCCATCGTCCACTTCTGGGCCCTGATCTTCACCTACATGTGGGCCGGCCCGCACCATCTGCACTACACGGCCCTGCCTGACTGGACGCAGTCCGTCGGCATGGTCTTCTCGCTCATCCTGCTCGCTCCCAGCTGGGGCGGCATGATCAACGGCATCATGACCTTGTCGGGCGCCTGGCACAAACTGCGTGACGACCCCATCCTGCGCTTCCTGATCGTGTCGCTGTCGTTCTACGGCATGTCCACGTTCGAGGGCCCGATGATGTCCATCAAGACCGTCAACGCTCTGTCGCATTACACCGACTGGACCGTGGGTCACGTGCACTCCGGAGCGCTGGGCTGGGTGGGGCTGGTGACCATGGGTTCGCTCTACTACATGATCCCGCGCCTGTTCGGTCGCGAAAAGATGCATTCCATCAAGGCCATTGAAATCCACTTCTGGCTGGCCACCATCGGCATCGTGCTGTACATCGCCGCGATGTGGATTGCCGGCGTGATGCAGGGCCTGATGTGGCGCGCGGTCAACCCTGATGGCACGCTGACCTACACCTTTGTCGAAAGCGTGAAAGCCACCTATCCCTTCTATGCCATTCGTTTCCTGGGCGGTGTCCTGTATCTGGCTGGTATGTGCTTCATGGCCTGGAACACCTGGATGACCGCAATTTCCGGTCGTTCCGTGAAGGTGGCCATTCCGGCCGTCAATCCGGCGCACGCTTGAGGTCTGAGGAATCCGTAGATGTCTAATACAAACAAGCAAACAAGCTCCGGTTTCACCCATGAGAAGGTGGAAACCAGCAATTTCCTCATGATCGTCCTGATCCTGGTGGTGATCGCCATGGGAGGTTTGGTGGAAATCGTTCCGCTGTTCTTCCAGAAGTCCACCACCGAACCGGTTCAGGGCCTCAAGCCCTACACGGCGCTGCAGCTGGCCGGGCGCGACATCTATCAACGCGAGGGCTGCTACAACTGCCATTCGCAGATGATTCGTCCGTTCCGCGCCGAGACGCTGCGCTATGGTCACTATTCGGTTGCCGGTGAGTTTGTCTACGACTACCCGTTCCAGTGGGGTTCCAAGCGCACCGGCCCGGATTTGCATCGTGTTGGCGGCAAGTACAGTGATGAATGGCACCGCATTCATCTGGTCAACCCGCGTGATGTGGTGCCCGAGTCCAACATGCCTGCCTACCCCTGGCTCGAAAAGAACCAGGTGGATGCCGCCAGCATGGCTCCGCATATGCGCGCATTGCGCCGCGTTGGCGTGCCCTACACGGATGAGGAAATCGCCGGCTCGGCCGAGGCCGTCAAGGGCAAGACCGAGATGGAAGCCGTGATTGCCTACCTGCAGGTGCTGGGCACCGCGCTCAAGTAAAGAGAGCTTGCCATGGACATCACCACCATGCGCATCGTGGTCACGCTGGCTTCGCTCGCGTGCTTTCTGGGTATTTGGTACTGGGCCTATACGGCTCGCAACCGGGCCCAGTTCGATGAGGCAGCGCAGCTGCCCTTCGCCAATGACGATTGATTGCTCCAACCGATACGAAGAGAGAACCCATGAGCGACTTCACCAGTAATTTCTGGTCTATTTATGTGGCCGGGATCACCCTTGCCGGCATCATCGCCTGTGCCTTGCTGCTGTGGCTGACATCACGCAAGAAGATCGAATCCGCTGCTGACAACACCACGGGCCATGTCTGGGATGTGGATCTGAGGGAGATGAACAACCCTATGCCCCGTTGGTGGATGTGGCTGTTTGTCATCACCATCGTCTTTGCCTTTGCCTATCTGGCGGCCTACCCGGGCCTGGGCACCTTCAAGGGCCAGCTGGGGTGGACGCAAGTCGGTGAGTACCAGGCAGAAGTTGACAAGGCCAATGCCGAGTTGCAGCCACTGTATGCACGGTTCGACAGCATGAAAACCGAGGACATTGCAGCCGACCAGGCGGCCATGGCGATCGGCGAGCGTTTGTTCATGAACAACTGTGCCCAGTGTCATGGCTCGGACGCACGCGGTAGCAAGAGCTTCCCGAATCTGTCGGACAAGGATTGGTTGCACGGTGGTACGCCCGATGACATTCGCAAGACCATCCATGATGGTCGAGTCGGTGTGATGCCCCCCATGGCCGCAGCGGTGGGTTCGCCCGACGACGTGCGCAACCTGGCCCAATACGTGCTAAGTCTGTCGGGAAGTCCGCACGATTCTCTCAAGGCGTCGCTGGGCAAGGCTAAGTTCACCGCCTGTGCGGCTTGCCATGGCATGGACGGCAAGGGCATGACTGCCATGGGAGCCCCTAATCTGACCGATGACATCTGGCTGCATGGCTGGGGCGAGGCAGCGATCGTGGCTATGATCAACGATGGCAAGACCAATCAAATGCCGGCCCAGGCTGGCAAACTGACAGATCAGCAGATCAATGTGCTGACCGCCTATGTCTGGGGCATGTCCAACAAGCCCGGCGCTGCAAAATAAGGCATTTGTATCGGCCGGCAGCCCCTCCTAGGGGTGCCGGCTTTTTTTGTTTTGCAAGCCCGTCTTGCACCAAGAGATTTTCAACATGAAGCCAGCCGACGGAAAGCCCCGCAAGGTTATCCCCATTGCGGCAGCGCCGGCAGAAAAGCCGAAGACCGAATCCGCATCTTTGTACGAGGCGCAGAAAAAGGTCTATCCGCGCTCGATCAGTGGCGTATTCGCCAATTGGCGCTGGATCATGGTGTATGTCACCCAGTTGATCTTTTATGGTCTGCCCTGGCTGCAGTGGGGTGAGCGCCAGATGGTATTGTTTGATCTGGGTGCTCGGCGCTTCTACATCTTCGGTCTGGTGCTCTACCCGCAGGATTTCATCTATCTGACGGGTCTGCTCATTATCTCGGCGCTTGCACTTTTCTTGTTCACGGCGGTGGCAGGGCGGCTGTGGTGCGGATTTTCCTGTCCACAGACGGTTTATACCGAGATCTTCATGTGGATAGAGCACAAGATCGAAGGCGATCGCAGTGCGCGCATCCGGCTCGATAATGGCCCCTGGACATTTGAAAAGACCTGGAAAAAATCGCTGAAGCAACTGGTGTGGATTACCGTGTCATTCTGGACCGGTTTTACATTTGTCGGATATTTTGTACCCATCCGGGAGTTGGGTGGCGAACTTATGTCGCTGCACGGAAGCTGGCAGATTTTCTGGGTGTTTTTCTACGGCTTGGCGACTTACGGCAACGCCGGCTACTTGCGTGAGCAGGTATGCAAATACATGTGTCCGTACGCGCGCTTCCAAAGCGCGATGTTTGATAACGACACCCTGGTTGTCACATATGACCCGGAGCGTGGCGAGCCCCGTGGCCCGCGCACCAAGGCGGTGGACTACAAGGCCAAGGGTCTGGGTGATTGCATCGATTGTTCACTGTGCGTACAGGTCTGCCCCACGGGAATCGATATCCGCGATGGGCTGCAGTACGACTGTATTGGCTGCGGCCTGTGCGTGGATGCCTGCAATACCGTGATGGACAAGATGCAGTATCCACGCGGCCTGATTCGGTTTTCCACGCAGAACGGCGTGAAGAACCACTGGACGCAGTCGCAGATGCTCAAACGTGTCCTGCGGCCACGGGTATTGTTTTATTCCGGTATTTTGATCGCCTTGTGCATAGGGATGATGGCCAGCTTGGTGGTGCGTACCCCATTGAAGGTAGATATCGTGAGGGATCGAGCGGCTCTGTCGCGCATCGTGGCAGGCGGGAAGCTTGAAAACATTTACCGACTGCAAATCATGAACGCCACCGAGGGGGCGCAGCGCTATGTGATCAGTGCACGTGGACTGGACGGGCTTGAGGTGATCTCCGAACCGGAGATTGACATCGGCCCGGCAGAATCTCGCTGGGTGGTCGTGCGGCTGCAAATTCCCTATGGATCGGCAGCGCCTGGCTCACACACCGTGTATTTTGATGTCCGTGCCCAGGATGACAAAGGCCAGGTGGCAGAAAAATCCGTGTTCCTGGTGCCGCGCTAAGGGTTGATGTACGAGCATCCGCTGTTTTTGTATTGATTTTTTTGTATTGGGCCTCGGAAGGCCCAGGGAGTCCGCAGTCATGTCACCCAACTCATCAGCGAATTCGACGCCTGAGTCTCAGCCTTGGTGGAAGTATGGCCATGTCTGGTTGATCATTGCCGGGCCGGTGATCGTGGTAATCGCTGGCTTCATCACACTTTGGCTGGCGTTAGCACGGCCAGATCCAGTGTTGACGGAAGACTACTATCAACGGGGTCTTGACATCAACAAGACATTGCAAAACTCTCAGATGAGCATGACGCCAGCAACCAAGGGGCGCAACCACGCTGCTACCCCGGTGCAGGATCAACCACGCTGATTCTGGGGCCTAAGGGGAATCAAGGAGACAGTTGCCGTGCATGTAGTGCTAGTCTGCGAGCACAACAGCTTGGAGGTGCTTCGATGTGGATGCAACGACTGATGTGGATTGCGTGGCCTGCGTTTCTCATGGCCGGTGTCATGGAGATGGTGGTTTTTGCCTTTGTCGATCCGGAGGCGTTGCAGTGGTTTGACCAGCCTGTGAATCTGTCGCGCGAAGGCGTCTATACCGTCGCGTTTTTCTTGTTCTGGCTGGTGATTACGATATCAGGCGCTTTGACGACCCTGTTGTCGTTCTCTCCCTTCGAGTTCAACCATCGGGAGTCGTCGGAGACGGACAGGCCAGCTGATAACCCCAAGTACGTGTCATGATCCTGACAATGCGGGAGGCCTGAATCGCCCAAGTTTAGTGACAAGCCTGCTGGCTGTTCACAATTCGCTTCAAGGCTTCCGTATTCACAATGCGAACATGGCGCTGCTTGACTTCCACAATGCCCTCCTCAACGAATTTGGAGAAGGTGCGGCTCACGGTTTCAAGTTTCAGGCCCAGGTAGCTGCCAATTTCCTCGCGGGTCATGCGCAGCACCAGTTCTGACTGCGAAAAGCCGCGCGCATGCAGGCGCTGCACCAGGTTCAGCAAGAAGGCGGCCAGGCGTTCCTCGGCGCGCATGCTGCCCAGCAGCAACATCACCCCATGCTCACGGACGATTTCACGGCTCATGATCTTGTGCACATGGGTTTGCAGTGCCGTAACTTCGCGCGACAGTTCCTCGATACGCTCAAAGGGCATGACGCAAACCTCGGCGTCTTCCAGAGCCACGGCATCGCAGGTGTGGCGGTCGTTGACGATGCCATCCAGACCGATGATTTCTCCAGCCATCTGGAATCCGGTGACCTGGTCGCGCCCATCTTCGGTTGCTACGCAGGTTTTGAAGAATCCTGTGCGGATGGCAAAGAGCGAGGTAAATGCCTCCCCGTTGCGAAACAAGGTTCCGCCGCGCTTGACCTTGCGGCGAACTGCAACGATGTCATCAATGCGCTTGAGCTGCTGGTCATCCAGACCCACAGGCATGCACAGCTCGCGCAGGTTGCAATTGGAGCAGGCTACTTTGATGGTTTGCAGGTTGGAAGACATGGATACTCGGTTCATGGTACGGACTTACAGCCGAATGTAACCGAGACTTGGGATGTCGCGATTCGTTGAGTGACTTTGATCCAAGGTCAAATTGTCGTCAACTCGGCTTCATGGGGGCTTGATCGGCGTCAAGGACACAGGGTGGACTCTACGGCACAGTGCGCACGAATTGCAAGGAACCCTTTCATGACTGTCGTTACCACCGAGCTCTTGCGTCGCTTTGACGTTCCGGGGCCGCGCTATACCTCCTACCCTACCGCCGATCGTTTCGTGGAGGCTTTTGGTGAAAAGGAGTACATCCTGGCATTGCAACAGCGCCGCGTGGGATCAGTGGCCAAGGCCATGCCGTTGTCGCTGTACATTCACATACCGTTTTGCGAATCGTTGTGCTACTACTGTGCCTGTAACAAGATCATTACCCGCCACCCCGAGCGGGCCGATGTCTACCTGCGCTACCTGAGCCGGGAAATCGACTTGCACACGGCACATTGCGGTGTCGGCCAGCATGTCAGTCAGCTGCACTTTGGTGGTGGGACGCCGACTTTTTTGTCCGATGACGGCTTGCGTGAGCTCATGGGCATGCTCAAGCGCAGTTTTGTGTTGGTGCCAGGAGGGGAGTACTCCATAGAGGTCGATCCGCGCACGGTTGATGAACAGCGGCTGGCGTTGCTGGCTGAGCTGGGCTTCAATCGGCTCAGCTTCGGGGTGCAGGACTTCGACCCAGAGGTACAGAAAGCCGTACACCGCATACAGCCAGCAGAAAAGGTGTTTGGTCTGGTTGAAAGCGCGCGCAAGCTGGGTTTCGACTCGGTGAACGTGGATCTGATCTATGGTCTGCCAAGACAGACGCCAGAGTCATTTGACCGTACCCTGGAGCAGGTTGCGCAACTGCGACCTGATCGGATAGCGCTCTATGCCTACGCCCATTTGCCCGAGCGTTTCAAGTCGCAACGCCGCATCATCACCGCAGAACTGCCCATGGCGTCGGCCAAGGTGTCGATGCTGGCTCGCTCCATTGATGCATTCATGAACGCCGGCTATGTCTACGTGGGCATGGATCACTTTGCACTGCCCGAGGATGCGCTGGCGGTGGCCAAGCGCCAGGGGCGGTTGCACCGTAATTTCCAGGGCTATAGCACGCAGCCTGACTGTGATCTGATTGGCCTGGGCGTATCCGCCATTGGCCGCGTCGGTGCAACGTACAGCCAGAATGTGAAGACCCTGGACGAATACTACGACGCCATCGACCATGGCCACCTGCCGGTCGTGCGGGGGCTGGCATTGACCAAGGATGATCTGGTGCGCCGCGCCGTCATCATGGCGCTGATGTGTCAGGGCGAGTTGCTGTTCGAGCCCTTGGAGCAGTCCTGGCTCATCGACTTCCGCAGTTACTTTGAAGCGGAGCTGCGGCAGCTTGAAGAAATGGCCGAGCAAGGGTTGGTCAGCATCAGTCCCGAGGGCGTCAAGGTCACAACCATGGGGTGGTTCTTTGTGCGCGGTGTGGCCATGGTATTTGACAGGTATTTACAGGCAGATAGGAACCGCGCACGATTTTCCCGCATCATTTGAGCCATGTTATGGGCTCTGGCATCGACGGCTTTTTTCATGGGTTTGATGGGCGGGACGCATTGTCTCGTCATGTGTGCCGCACCCTGTGCGGCTTTGACGGGGAAGGGCGCGGCGCCGGCGGGTGACACCCGGGTGGTGCGGCTGGCGCCGCAGGCTGGAACTCTGCAGCGCACGGCGGGTTTTCATCTGGGGCGGCTGATGGGCTATGGGTTCGCCGGAGCCCTGGCTGCCTGGGCGATGGACCGCCTTGCATGGCTTGGCCAAAACACCGCTGCCTTGCGTCCGGCCTGGACATTGCTGCATGTGCTGATTCTGGCCTGGGGTCTGCTGATGATGCTGCAGGCGCGTCAGCCAGCGTGGCTGGAGCATGCCGGTCGTTCGGTCTGGACGAAGGTGCGTGCTCTGGTGGCACGCCCAGGGGGACTGTTCGTCACGGGCATGGCCTGGGCGCTGTTGCCTTGTGGTTTGCTCTATACCGCTCTGCTGACTGCGGCCCTGAGCGGCAGTGTGCTGCGCGGTGCGCTGTGCATGGTGCTCTTTGGTGTGGGCAGTGGGGTTTGGTTGGTGGCGGGGCCAATTCTGTGGCGCAGTTTCCGTGCCCGCGTAAATCGCGTCGCCAGTTCCTGGGGCTCAAGGCTGGCTGGCGTTGTGCTCTTCGCCATGGGCGGCACGGCATTGTGGATGGATGTTGTGCATGGGCAACCCGCTCCCTGGTGTTTGCCCTGAAAAGACAATGTGCAACAAAGTGCTTGGCGCGTAACAGGTGATAATGTTTCAGGCACATGGGCCGTGTCGACATGTGTTTGTCGTGCCCATTACAACTGAATTGACGTGAACCAGGCTGTCCTGATTGATATCGACGCGCTGCGAGTTGGGATGTTCATCCAGCTCGAGTTGGGTTGGATCAATCATCCCTTTCCGATGAGTAGTTTCAGGCTCTCATCTCCCGACCAGATCCGCGTGTTGCGTGAGATCGGGCTTCAATCCGTGCGTTACATCCCTGCCAAAAGCACGGTAACCGCCGCAAACGCCGGGCTGCGGTCTGAAGAGGCGAGGGATGAGCCTGAGAGCGATGCCATGGTCCAAGCGGAGCTGGGTGCTGCCGATCTGTTGGCGCAATTCAATGCGCGCCAGCAGCACTGCAATCTTCGGTTTCAAGAGGCCACTCGCACCTATGCCGCAGTCTCAGCCCATGTGCGCGCTGAACCGGCGCAGGCGCGCGAGCAGGCAGAAGCGCTGATCCGAACATGTGTTTCAGATCTCCTGACGCGAGGTCCCTGCGCCGTGCATTTGCTGGCCGATGGTGTCAGCCAGCGCTCGGCAGCGCATGCGGTCAACGTGATGGTGCTGGCCTTGCTGCTTGGGCAGGCCATCGGCTTGCAGGCGCAACAGTTGCATGGTTTGGCTTTGTCTGCATTGCTGCATGATCTGGGCAAGGTGAATCTGCCAGCCCATATTGGTGAGCCGGGTGCTGCCCTGAGGGCTGCCGACATGCAGCGCTACCACAGTCATGTAGGACTGTCGGTGGAGCTGGCGCAGAACATGGCTTTGCCAAGCGATGTGCTCATTGCAATTGCGCAGCATCACGAAATGGCCGATGGCAGTGGCTACCCGCTGCATCTTGTGGCGGACGACATCAGTCGCTGGGGGCAGATTCTGGCTTTGGTCAATCGTTATGACCGGCTGTGCAATCCGCTGCACGGTGATCAGGCTTTGACGCCGCATGAGGCAGTGGCAAAGCTTTTTGCCCAGCTGCGGGGAAGTTTCGATGCGTCGGTGCTGGGTGCCTTCATACGGCTGATGGGTGTGTATCCGCCGGGCTCATTGGTGCAGCTGGTGGACGGGCGTTTGGCGGTGGTGATGGTTGTGGATCCGGCGCGTCCCCTGCGCCCTTGGGTGGTGCCGCATCAACCGGACGTGCCGCGCAGCCAGGTGGCCTTGCTGAACCTGGCGCAAACGCCCGAGCTTGGCATTCTGCGCAGCCTCAAGCCGGCGCAGTTGCCACGTGCTGCCCTTGAATATCTGTTGCCACAACCGCGTATTTGCTACTTTTTTGAGCGCGCCCTGGATTCACTTGGCGAAGGGGATGCGGCATGAATATGGGCCGGCAGCCCTTTCAAGCCATTTGGGATGGCCTGGCCCTGGCTGCCTGGCTGGTTGATGCCAAGTCTTTGCAGATCCTGCAGGCCAATGAGGCCGCGTCGCTGCTGGTCGGGCGGCGCGTGGCAGATATGGAGGGCATGCCCATCCTTGAGCTTGCGGCGACGCCAGAGGATCAGATTTTCTGGGGCCAGCCCACCACCGACATTGCTGCCGGGATCCATTCACACACCTGGGTGCGCAACATGCGCAGCCAGGCGCTGGTGCCGGTGGATCGTCGCGTGCTGGCGATTCATGCAGGCGCCAATGCAGGTGCTGCACAGTGCCTGCTGTTGACCATGCAGGATCGATCGGAGCATGAGGCCTCCCGGCTTGAGCTGGAGGCCTTGCTGTCGGAGCTGCGCGCAACCCTTGATTCAGCTGTGGATGGAGTGCTGACCTGCAATCTGAACGGGCAGATGCGGGCCTTCAACCATCGCCTGGTCGAGATATGGCAGTTGCCACACGAAATGCTGTTGCAGCGCGATGATGCGGCGATATGGACGCATATCGAAAGCCTGGTGCTCGACAGTGAGGTCTATCGCGCCGGGCGTGCTGAAATTGTGCGTGAACCGATGCGGGAGAGCCACGACATCCTTCTTCTGCGCAATGGCATGACGGTGGAGCAGCGCTCCGTGCCTCAACTCGTTCAGGGGCGGCCAGCAGGGCGGGTGTATACGTTTCGCGATATCACCAGTGACATCCAGAATCAGGCCGACCTGCGCCTGGCGGCCCGGGTGTTTGAATCGAGTCTGGATGCCGTCTTCATAGCCGATCGGCGCAACGCCATCCTGCGCATCAATCCGGCTTGCGAGCAACTTCTCAGGATATCCGCCGACGGGGGAGTGATTGGTCAATCGGTCACCACGCTGTTCGCCAAGGGGAAGGGCCGGAGCGCCTTCCTGTCCGAGGTACAACAGGGGTGGCTGCAGAACGGATTCTGGGAGGGCGAGCTGCATCTGCGCCAGCGCGACGGCGGTGACTGCAGTGTGCATTTGTCCTGGGTTGTGCTGCGCGACGCTGAGGGAGGTGACGCGCAAAGCATAGGCTTCATGCGCGATCTGACGCAGCAGCATGCGGCCAAGCGGCGCATTGAGCAGTTGGCCTACCGTGATGCGTTGACCGGGTTGCCCAACGGCCTGTTGCTGAGTGAAAGGGTGACTGCGGCCATTGAGCTGTCGCGTGCCACCGGGGACAGCTTTGCCATCCTGTTTCTGGATCTGGATCGTTTCAAGATCGTCAACGATTCACTGGGGCATCCCTTTGGCGACCGCGTGCTGAAACTGGTGGCCGAACGCCTGCAGGGTTGCCTGCGCCAGGCAGACATGCTGTGCCGCCTGGGAGGCGATGAGTTCGTCATCTACCTGCATGGCGCCGATGTCGGCATTGCCGAGGGCGTGGCGCGTCGCATGCTGGATGAATTGCAGCGCCCGTTCATGCTCGATGGCATGGGGTTTTCCATCCAGTGCAGCATCGGCGTGTCGATGTTCCCGCGCGATGGCGAGTCGCTGGACGACCTGATCAAGCAGGCCGATACGGCCATGTATCAGGTCAAGGAGCGTGGGCGCGGCAATTTTGGCTTCTATCGGCCGCAGATGAATGCCAATCTGTTGTCGCGCATGAAGCTGGAGCATGCCATGCGCCAGGCGCTGGGCTTGGGGCATATGGCTGTGCACTACCAGCCTCAGGTGGACATGGCCACGGGGCGCATTGTGGGTGCGGAGGCGTTGGCAAGGTGGACGGATCCGGAGTTTGGTGTCGTGTCGCCGGGCAGCTTTATTCCGCTGGCGGAGGAGTCCGGTTTCATCGTCAGTCTGGGTGGCTGGGTGATGGAGCAGGCCATCAAGGAGGCGGCGCACTGGATGAGCTGCGGCACGCCCTTGGTGGTGTCGGTCAATGTCTCCGCGCTCGAGTTTCGGCAGCCGGGTTTTGTCGAGCGCATCACCGCCTTGCTGACCCGTTATGGCCTGCCGGCCCAGCAGTTGGAGCTGGAACTGACGGAGAGCGTGTTGCTGCACGATGCCCAGGAAATGGAGCAGGTGCTGGCAAGCCTGACGCGCCAGGGACTCAGGCTCTCCATCGATGATTTTGGCACCGGATACTCCAGCCTGGCCTACCTGAAGAAGCTGGCCATTCACCGGCTGAAAATCGATCGGACATTTATCTGTGGCCTGCCTGATGACGAGGGTGACAGCGCCATCGTCAAGGCGGTTCTAGGCATGGGCCGGGCCCTGGGTTTCAGCGTGGTGGCGGAAGGCGTGGAGACGCAGGAACAGCGCCTTGCGCTGCACACCATGGGCTGTGAGTACTACCAGGGTTTCTTGTGCGCGCCAGCCCTGAGCGCCGCGGAATTTCGCTCCCGCGTTCTTGGCCCATCAGCCGTGGAACAAAAGCACCAGTCCAAAAGAACGCCCTGCCGCTCGCGCGCTGCCAAGCGCTGAAGACTGGGATCCGCACGGGCTGCAAAAAAAGGTGTCTGCAAATGCCACCGGGCCGTCATCCTGAACCGGGGGTTCAGGTGGGCGAGGGCA
>RRZT012686721.1_pt1 | contig 20633 bp, 10 predicted proteins | sample 2165551 | NCBI WGS metagenome assembly RRZT01 (sample SAMN10456910, study PRJNA506462) | wastewater metagenome | biome: wastewater; feature: sludge; material: wastewater sludge; isolation source: wastewater sludge with Escherichia coli K12::gfp cells carrying plasmid... | place: USA: Moscow, Idaho... | reverse complement strand
GTGGGGTGCAGGTAGCGACCCTTCTCGGGCTTGAAGAACTCGGTGCGGATGGTCACCGACGGCTTGTCGAGATGCAGGCGTCCCATCACGTCGGCCGTCCCGGTTCGGTGCTTGCGCCAACAGGGCGCGAGCAACTCGTCCGGCAGGTCGAAGCGGTTTCCCTTCTCGGGGATCGAAGCGAATCTCTTGAGAGACAAGTCCGTGTAGAAGCGTCCGAAGTGCAGCTCACGCGTCGCGAACGCGCCCGGACGGTCCACACCGCCATACTCGACCGTTCCCTCCGGGAGGCCAACGCGGTCAACGGTGTTCGGGATGTCCTGGAAGATCTCGTCGAGCGTGCGGTGCTGGTGCTCGTGCGTCTTCGTCGGCAGGCCGGGAGCAGGAAAGTCCTTGTGGTGCCCGATGACGATGACGCGCTTTCGTGCCTGCACAGCTCCGTAGTCAGCGGCGTTGAGGATGTCGACCTCGATCTCGTAGTCCGCGAGCATCCCGGACTCGAGCTCGTCCTGGAATACATCCCACTGCGGAGACGTGAGGAACGCGGGAACGTTCTCGAGGACGAAGTAGCGCGGAGTCGACCTCTTGACCGCTTCGGCGTACCGGTGCCACAGGAAGTTGCGATCGTCGTCCACATTCTGCTTGCCGAGGGTGGAAAACCCTTGACACGGCGGGCCCCCGACGACGAGATCCACCTCGACCGGCTCGACTTCCTGAAGCCAGTCCTGAATGCTCCCCGCGTACACCGATCCGCCGACCACCTGACCGTCCTCGATGCGCCCGCCATGGTTGAGTGTGTAGGTGGCGGCGGCGGACTGACCGAACTCGACCGCACAGACCGCGTCGACTTTCAGGCCTGGGGCGAGGCTCAGACCTGTGGTCAGGCCGCCGGCACCGGCGAACAGGTCGAGGGTACGAATCGCCCGATCAAGTGCCTGGGACATCAGCGTGCCGGGCATGATAGCGAGGTGGGCGACATACAACCTGAGGGTAGCCAACCCAGTCCGCCTACCACCAACGCCACGCCGAGCGCCGGCGCCACGCCGGTCGGACCGCTCGTCGGTGTGCTGCCCACCACCTCCGCACGGATGGCCCGCCAGCACAGGCGGGACACCGGGCCCGAGCTTCTGCTGCGCCGTGAGCTCCACAGCCTCGGGCTCAGGTACCGGGTGGACCACCCCCTCCCGGGGATGCCTCGGCGACGGGCGGACGTCCTGTTCACCCGAGCGAAGGTCGCCGTGTTCGTCGACGGCTGCTTCTGGCACGGGTGCCCGGAACACAAGACGTCACCCGCGAACAACGCCGCGTGGTGGACGACGAAACTCGCGCGCAACGTCGAGCGGGATCGTGAGACCGATGCTCATCTGGTCGCCATGGGATGGAGAGTCCTCAGGGTCTGGGAGCACGAGGACATGAAACAGGCCGCCATGCGCATTGGTGAAATCCTCCGATCCGAGCTGGCCCAAACCTCGGACGCCGAAACCGGCGCACTTCCGACCAAGTAGATCGCTGCCCTCCGCGGCGGCTTCCGGTAGGTGGCATGGTGCCGCCCGTCCTGCCGGCGAACGGCGGGACCATCGCCGGGCCTCAAGGTCCCTGACAGCACTGACCAGTAGCATCGGAGCAACCCATCCACTTGGAGTGACATCAATGACGACGACGCCCGACGCCCCGATCCGTAGGAAGCTGATCGAAGTGTCGATCCCGCTGGAGGACATCAACGCGGAATCTGCGCGAGAGAAGTCCATCCGTCACGGTCACCCCTCGACGCTGCACCTTTGGTGGGCACGCCGGCCCCTTGCCGCTGCCCGGGCGGTCCTCTTCGCCCAGCTCGTCGACGACCCGTCTTCCAATCCGGAACTGACAGAAGAGCAGCAGAAGGCCGAACGCGAGCGCCTGCACGCGATCATCCGACGCCTCGTGAAGTGGGAGAACGTCAACGATGAGACCCTGCTGCGCGAGGCGCACGAGGAGATCCTCAAGTCCACCGGAGGCAACCCACCTGCGATTCTCGACCCCTTCGCGGGGGGCGGGACAATCCCGCTCGAAGCGCAGAGGCTCGGGCTGGAGGCGCACGCGTCGGACCTCAACCCCGTAGCCGTGCTCATCAACAAAGCGCTGATCGAGATCCCGCCGAAGTTCGCTGGCCAACCGCCCGTGTTCCCCGGCGCCGCCGAGACACAGCTCGCATCATGGCCACATACCACCGGGCTCGCTGAGGATGTGCGGCGATACGGGCGGTGGATGCGCGATCAGGCCAAGGAGCGCATCGGACACCTCTACCCCGAGGTGACTCACATCGACGCGGCAACCGGCAAGCGGTCGAAGGCGACACCCATCGCCTGGATCTGGGCGCGTACCGTCACCTGCCCTAACCCGGCCTGCGGTATCGAGATGCCGCTGGTGCACTCCTGGTGGCTCGGCAAGAAGAAGGGTAGGGAGGCATACGTCGTCCCTACCGTGGTCGACGACGGTACTGCGCCATCGGGCAGACGCGTCGAGTTCACGATCGGCTACGACAAGGCGAAAGGACCCTCCGCCGCGACCGACGGAACTATTGGGCGACAAGGCGCGGTCTGTGTCGCATGCCAGTCAGCAGTCGAGCTGAAGTACATCCGCGCCGAGGGTCGCGCCCACAGGATGCGGCAGCGGCTTATGGCTGTCGTGGCTGACCATAACCGCCGGCGCGTATACGTCGCACCGACACTCGAACACATCAGCGCTGCAGACGTGGAAGCGCCCCGGTCCGCGCCGACCGGGAGGCTTGCTGAGAACCCGCGCGACTTCAAGACACCCAACTACGGGATGACGACTTTCGCCGGGCTGTTCACGAACCGCCAGCTGACGGCGTTGATGACATTCAGCGACCTGGCGGGCGAGGCGAGGATCAGGGTCCTTGAAGACGCGCTCGCCACGGGGCTCCCACCGGGTGCTCGTCTGGCGGACGGCGGTGCCGGTGCTGAAGCCTACGCGGACGCCGTCGCCACGTATCTGGTCTTCACGCTGAGCAAGTTCTCCGCACGCAACAACACGATGTGCACCTGGGAGAACGGCATGGATCGGCTCCGTGGCTCATTCCAGCGACAGGCGATACCGATGACCTGGGACTTCGCGGAGGCCAACCCAGTCGAAGACTTCGGCGGTGGCTTCTGGACTGTTGTCGAGTCCGAGTCCGAAGTGCTCCACTCACTTCCCAACGCCCGAATCATGGGTAGCGCAGGCCAAGCGGACGCCGCTGCGCGGGATTACTCCGGTCTGGTCCTGAGTACAGATCCGCCGTATTACGACAACATCGGGTACTCGGATCTCTCGGACTTCTTCTACGTGTGGCTAAGGCGCTCTCTGCGGGACGTCTATCCCGAGCTGTTCGCATCGATCCTCGTGCCTAAGGCGGAGGAACTGGTCGCCAATCCGTACCGACACAACGGGCGCGACGGCGCCGAGAAGTTCTTCGAAGAGGGCTTCCAGCGGGTCTTCGCGCGTGCCCGTCACAGCGCGTCGGAGGAATTCCCGATCACGGTGTACTACGCGTTCAAGCAGGCAGAACTCGAATCCGAAGGCATAGCGAGCACAGGCTGGGCGACAATTCTTGAAGGAATGATCAGAGAGGGCTGGGCGATCACCGCGACGTGGCCCGTGCGTACCGAGATGGCCAGCCGAATGATCGCGTCGGGCACGAATGCCCTCGCTTCGTCGATCGTGCTGGTCCTGCGCCCACGTCACGAGACAGCCGGGCAGACTACGCGCCGCGGGTTCCTTGCTGCACTCAAGCGCGAGCTTCCGGGCGCGCTGGATCGAATGCGTGAGGGTGCCATCGCTCCTGTCGACCTGGCGCAGGCCACGATCGGCCCGGGCATGGCGGTGTTCTCCGGCTTCCAACGGGTGGTCGAGAACGACGGCTCGGACATGTCCGTCAAGACTGCACTCGCGCTGATCAATCAGTTGCTCGACGAGGTGCTTGCTGAGCAGGAGGGTGACCTTGATGCCGACACCCGGTTCTGCCTGAAGTGGTATGAGCAGTACGGCTGGGGCAAGGCCGCGTTCGGAGATGCCGATGTCCTTGCACGCGCATACAACACCTCGGTTCGCGGTCTGGCGGACGCCGGCGTACTCACGCAGGGAGAGGGCGTAGTCCAGCTCGTTCGTCCGCAGGATTTGCCGGCGTCGTGGAACCCGGTCACCGACCACCGCATCTCGGTCTGGGAGGTGGCCCTCCAGCTGGCGCGGGTGTTGTCCGCGGAGGATGGTGGGCTCCAGGCGGCCGCGAAGCTGATGTCCGCGGCCGGTTCTCGCTCGGAGGTGGACATCGAGTCGGTTCAGCGGCTGGCCTATCGCCTGTACGAGATGACGCAGAAGTCGCGCCCTGACGACGCCCGGTTGTTCAACCTGCTCGGTGGTTCGTGGTCGGATCTGACCGAGGCCGCCGGTCGCGTGCGACATGGGTCGGCCGTCCAAGGTAGTTTCGACTTCGGGGGGGAGGACTGATGGCGACCAGCAACATCGAGGCGGTGCGAACCGCGCTGCAGTCGCTGTCGGAAGTACTCGACCCGTACATCGAGCGGGTCACCGCGAAGCTCGTGCCTGCGGGTCAGGACTGGACGGTGCTCTTGGCCGCCAAGGATGCCGAGAAGGGCATCCGCGGCAAGGAGTATTCCCGCACCGATCCGCAGGACCAGTTCCGCATCATCACCGAGCCGATCGGCTCGCTCGGCTACATCTTCAACGACCACCTGTCCCGTGGTGAGCAAGGATTCGTCGGAGAGTTGCGCAACGTACGCAACGACGTCGCACACTTCAAGCCCTTCCCTCCGGATGACGCCGTCCGCGCTCTGGACACCATCGAGAGGGTCATGCGCGCGATCGGCGCAGTCCGGGAGGCCGACGCCGTCCGCACATCCCGGCAGGACATCCTCCGGGGGAACTTCGAGCAGCAGACTCGCAAGGCAGTGCGTGCGGCAATGGCGCTTCCCAGGACGGCGGACGCCGAGCTGCCGCCCTGGCGCGAGGTGCTCAAGCCGCATCCGGACGTGGCCTCGGGTCGCTACAGCAATGCCGAGTTCGCCGCGGACCTGTACTCGGTGGCAGTGCAAGGCAACGCGGCCAAGGAGTACCAGGACCCGGTCGAGTTCTTCCGGCGCACCTACCTCACCGACGGTCTCAAGGAGTTGCTGCGCCGCGCGGTGGACCGGATCGCGGGGTCGGAGTCGGCCAACCCGGTGATCAACCTGCAGACCACGTTCGGTGGCGGCAAGACCCACTCGATGCTCGCGGTGTGGCACTTGTTCTCGGGTCGACCGCTGCACGAGTTCCCGCAGAGCGTGCAGGACCTGCTGGCCGGCGAGCACGCAGACGTCCTGGGCCGTCCGGTGCGCAAGGCCGCGCTTGTGGGCAACGAGATCCCGCCGTCGACGCCGTCCCGCAAGCCTGACGGCACCGTGGTCCACACGCTGTGGGGAGAGCTTGCCTGGCAGCTCGGCGGTCCGGCGGGGTACGCGATCGTCGCGGACGCCGACCGCACCGGCACCAACCCCGGCAACCTGATGCGGGAGCTGTTCACGAAGTTCGGCCCGGCCGTCATTCTGATCGACGAATGGGTGGCCTACGCCCGCCAGCTCCCCGACGCACCCGACCCGAAGCGCCCCGTGCCCGGTGGGTTGTTCGAGACCCAGTTCACGTTCGCCCAGTCCCTGACACTGGCCGCGGAGAATGTGCCCGGGACCCTGGTGCTGGTGTCCGTACCGGCCAGTGAGGGCAGGCCCGTGAGGACCGACGAGGCCGATCAGGAGCGCGAGGCCGCAAAGGCGAGCGATCTGGAGGTCGGTGGACAGCGTGGCCGAGACGCTCTGCACCGCCTGGACTACGTCATCCGCCGCGTCGCCTATCAATGGAGCCCGGCGACGCGGGCGGAGTCGTACGAGATCGTGCGCCAGCGGCTGTTCGAGGAGCCGGACGCGAAGGCGATCGCGACCATCGCCACGGCGGCACGGCGATTCACCGAGTACTACCGCATGCACCCGAGGGAGTTCCCCACCGGTGTCGGACAGTCCGAGTACGAGTCGCGGATCAAGGCGGCCTACCCGATTCATCCCGAGCTGCTGGATCGGCTCTACTCCGACTGGTCGACCCTCGAGAAGTTCCAGCGCACGCGTGGCGTGCTGCGCCTGATGAGTCACGTGGTTCACCAGCTCTACGAGCGCCACGACCCGTCGCCGCTGATCATGGCCAGCTCGATCCCGCTGGACGCTCAGCCTGTGCGCAGCGAGATCGTGCAGTATCTCGACAACGCCTGGGACGCGATCATCCAGTCCGAGATCGACGGAGAGAACTCGGTCGCCCGCACCGTGGACCAGGAACGGCCCGCGTTGGGCGACCGCTCGCTCGCTCTGCGGACGGCCCGGGCGATCTTCGCCGAGGCCACACCCACGCTCGAAGCAGCGCTCAAAGGCAAGGACCGCAAGAGCATCACGCTCGGGGTGGCCATGCCGGGGGACGTTCTGGGCAACATCGGTTCGGCACTCGACGGACTTCAGGAGAAGTCCTCCCACTACTACTCCGAGGACGGGCGGTTCTGGTACGACACCCAGCCGTCCCTGAACCGACTCGCCGCCGAACGCGCAGCTCAGTTGTCGCTCGATGCGGTGCACGGCGAGGTCGCGGTTCGACTCAAGCGCGTGTTCAAGGGCTCGACGGACGTCATCGCGGACGTCCTGCACCCCGAGACGTCCTCCGACGTGGACGAGGCCGACTACCTGCGCTTGGTAGTCGTGCCAGCTCAGTTCGCCCACAACGGCAAGGACAAGGACTCCAGTGCGGCGAAATGGGTCCACGATCTGCTCCGGCAGCGTGGCAATGCCCCGCGCTCGAACGTCAACACCATCGTAGCGGTGGCCGCCGACGAGAAGCAGTGGGGCACGTTGGAGTCGGCTGTGCGCTCGTACCTTGCCTGGAGTTCGATCTTCGACGAGACGGCCCGCCTGGATCTGACTCAGTCGGCGGCAGCGCAGGCGCAGACGATGCTCGAGTCGGCGAACCGCACGGTCGACGATCGCCTCGCGCACACGTGGATCTGGGGCCTGCACGCTGTGCAGGACGACCCGCAGGCTCCCTTCGTCGTCGGGCAGGTCCGCGCCGACGGGCAGGAGAAGAACCTCACCAAGCGCATCGGGGCGAAGCTCGCCTCGTCCGACATCGCACACTCGTACGTCGCCGATCGGGTCGTCCGACTCGATGTGGAGGAGTTCCTGCGCGCGCGGTGGACGCGCGGATTCATCGCCTTCACTGAGCTGTGGGCCTACTACACGCGCTATCCCTACCTGCACCGGCTGAGGGACAAGTCGGTGCTCATCCGGGCTCTGGAGGAATCGCTCTTCGACGCCGCGTTCGTCGACACGGGATTCGCGCTTGCGACAGGCTTCGACTCCACGACCGGCGACTTCCTCGGACTGGCGGTACCCCTGGAGGACACCGAGTTCGGACCGTTCGACGACAAGACGCTTGTCGTGCGCCCCGACCTAGCGGTAGCGCAGCGTCAGCGGGAGCGCTCCATGGCGATCCCTCTGAAGCCTGTGCTGGGTGGTGAGGACGACACTCCGACGCCAGCGGTCGATGTCAGCGGCTTCAGTGGGACGGGACCATCGAAGGGCTCCACACCCACTCCGGCGCGGCGGCGAGTGGCGAACGCGACGTACTCGCTCAGGCACGTTGTCGATCCGACCGCGGACATGCCGACAGATCTGCAGACGATCGCCCAAGAGATCCTCGACCTGCTGCGCACCGCGGACCCGGACGTCCTGGACATCACCTTGACGGTAGACGCGCAGAAGGCAGAGGGGTTCGACGAGAACACCGTGCGCGCGATCAAGCAAAACGCCGGAGAACTCGGTATCCCTAACAGCGACTTCCAGGATCTGTAGTGGCCGATCTGTTCATGCCGCAGCCGATTGGGGCCAAGGTCGTCCCGCCGGATCCGTCGATCACTTCGGCGATTGGACGCCACCACACTCTCGCGACGGCGATCGCCGACCTGGTGGACAACAGCATCGACTGCGGGGCGACCCACGTCCTGGTGCGGTTTCTGATGGAGGGAGCCCGGCCGGTCGGCCTGCAAGTCATCGACAATGCCTCAGGCATGGACTCCGCCGGCATCGATGACGCGATGACGTACGCCAAGAAGCGTGAGTACGGGGGACGCGACCTCGGCCACTTCGGTATCGGGCTCAAGGCAGCATCCCTAAGCCAGGCCAACACCCTGGTGGTGTGGTCGAAGCGCTACGGCTCGCCGGCCGTCGGTCGCCGGTTGCGTCGCGAGACTCTCGATGCGGGCCCCGTCGTCGAGGAGTTCTCCACGGTAGACGCCACCGAGAGCCTCGCAAGCGTCGATGTCGACTTCCCCATGGAGAGCGGGACGATCGTCGAGTGGCAGGACATGCAGACGTTCCTCACGTCGTCGAGCGAGAGCGAGCAGGGCGCGTGGGTGAACGCGACGACGAAGGAGTTGGTCGATCACCTCGGGCTCGTGATGCACCGAATCCTGGCCCGGGGCGAGTTGTCGTTGAGGATCGAGAGTTATGACGTCCGGTTGCGGTTCGCGGGAGCGCCGAGAACCGTGACCTCGATCGATCCCTTCGCTCACCGAGGAGTGGGGCGCCCGGGCTATCCGAAGGATCTGCCCGTCGACGTCGGTGATGCGACGACGATTACGCGCCTTCACATCTGGCCGTACTGGCACAAGGGACCCGGGTTCGTGCAGGGCAGCCGGTCGCCCCTCGAGTCGCAGGGGTTGTACATCTACCGAAACGACAGGTTGTTGCAGGCCGGTGGATGGAACGGGCTGGCGAAGCCGAGCGTCGATCTGAACTACGCCCGCGTGGCCATCGACCTGACGGCCGAGATGGAACACCACCTGATCATCAACCCCGAGAAGGCCGGTACCGCCTTCGACGACGAGTTGCGGAATGCGCTCGTCCACGCGCGGACCACGGATGGAACGACCCTCGCCTCCTTCCGCGCAGACGCGAAGCAGGAGGCGAAGGTCTCCAAGCAGCGGTCCGCAACACCGATCGAGGCACCGCTTCCCGGCGACGGCCTCCCCGAGGACGTGAAGGATGCGTTCCGCGTCCACACCGATCCGAACGACGTCTTCCCGATCGACATCAAGTGGCGCGTGCTAGCCGAGGGCGAGGTCTACCGGATCGACGTCGACCAGCACTTCCTGTTCCTGAACGCGAAGTACCGCACTGCCGTCGTCGGCCACAAGAGCCTCGACATCGACGACGCACCCCTCATCAAGAGCCTCCTCCTTCTGCTCCTCGAAGATCACTTCGTCGGCACCGGCAGCGGCGCGAAGAAGAAACGGGAGGACGTTGCCTGGCAGGCCATCCTTCTGTCGGCGATCAGGGCACAATCTGAGCGTACCGAGGGAGAGTGATCGACCATGACGCCGACGGACCAGCTGAGCCCCGACACCCTGGAGAAGTACTTCCGCAGTGGAACTATGACGACTCACCACGTCAACGACTCACCCGAGGTGATCATCACCATCGACGGCCCCGGCCAGAAGATCTCCGTCCTGACGCCACGCAACGGGATGGTGCTCGACACCGCCACCCTGCGCCGAGTCACCACCGGCATCGACAATCGCAACGGCGACGAGTGGGCACGCCTCACACTGGACGCGCGCGGCATGTACACCGAGGCATACGGACTCGTGATCTCGGTCGTCCAGGCGATGCGGGGTGGCGCTACGTTCGCCGCCGCATCGTCAGCTGCGATGACGAACATGAAGGTCCTCCTGGCGGCCAAACCACGGATCTCCGAGGAGAAGCAGATCGGACTGTTCGGCGAGCTGCTGCTCCTCCGCACGCTCCTGGACACGTTCGACGAGTTCACGGTCCTCGACTGGTGGCTCGGACCGCTCGCCGAGGAGCGTGACTACGCGTTCCCCGCGTTCGACGCGGAGGTCAAGACCACACTCGGCGAGTCACGAACACACGTGATCCACGGTGCCGGCCAACTGGAGCCAAGCCCGGGCCGCTCCCTGTGGTTGGTGTCCATCCAGATCACGCGCGCAGGCGGAGACCCCAAGGGGATCGGGCTGCCCGGGTTGGTCAACGAGATCCGTGAGCGACTGACGGCCACCCGCGACCAGTTCGTCAGCCATCTCGCGTCGGAAGGTTGGGACGACGATGACGCTGCGATGTACCCGACCGCCTACGTGCTCCGCATGACGCCTGCCGCGTACCTCGTCGACGACGACTTCCCCGCAGTGACGCCGGGACGCTTGCGCGCGATGGTGCCGCACAGCGATCTTGTCAGTGACGTGACCTACCGTGTAGACGTGTCCGGCCGGACGGCCGGGTCACCAGGCGATCCGCTCGACGCGTTCGTCGCCACCCTCACCGCGCAGGAGGCTTGAAGTGACCGATCCACACACCGAGGCAGTCGTCGGGGTCGTCCGGGGCATGAGCAAGGGCAGCCCGAAGCCCATGCTCAAGCGGATTCAGTTCGAACTCGAGGAGGCAGATGCGCCGGGCGAGTTCACGGAGTCCGACCTCGTCGAGAAGCTCACGTCGTCGGACGTGAACGAGCCCGCTCGGTACGAGTTCCACATCCAGTTGACCAAGTGGGACTCCGCGGACGCCCCGGCGTGGTCGGACGGCACGGCGGCGAACACTGCCGATCGGCGGCGCGCGATCCTGGGCGCTCTCGGCTTCTCCGAGGAATCGCAAGCGCTGATCGACCACGCCTTTCCCGTGAACCTCGCCGGCGCCGTCGTGATCTCGGGCAAGCCTGCCGACTGGGATCCGTGGTACACGAGCGATCTGGCCTCGCAGCGGTCGTTCTACTGGGACGGCTACCGTGGCGTCCTGGAGGAGAAGGGATGGAGCGCCACCGCCGTCGGCGAACTCGGGCGCACCACTGACGAGGTTGTGAAGCGCCTCGCCAACCCCACGCGAAGCGACCCGTACCAGTCCAAGGGGCTTGTCGTGGGCCACGTCCAGTCAGGCAAGACCGCCAACTTCACCGGCGTGATCGCCAAAGCGATCGACGCTGGCTACAAGCTCGTCATCGTGCTCACCGGCACGATCGAACTGCTGCGCGGCCAGACGCAGCGCCGCCTCGACATGGAACTCATCGGCGAGGAGAACATCCTCGGCGGGGTACCCCGCGACAACGCCGAACTCGCCGCATCCGTCGACTACATCGGCGGCGACGACATCGACTGGTACGAGGGCCGGTTCGTCTCCTACGGGAAGGATCCCAAAGAACTCGGACTGCCAGGAATTCGTCGCCTCACCGGCGCCAAGGACGACTACAAACTCCTCAAGGCTGGCCTCGGATACCTCGACTTCCGGCAGACCGATCACCTCGTCGACCCGGCGCGACCGCTCTATCACGAGGCCAACGTCTACCGTCCGGACATCCGCATCGCCGTCGTCAAGAAAAACGGCAGGGTGCTCAAGAAGCTCGTCCACGACCTGCAGTCGACGAAGACGGACCTCGGCGAGATCCCCGCGCTCATCATCGACGACGAGGCCGACCAGGCATCCATCAACACAACGCGGCCGAAGAAGGATGCGGCCGAGGAGAAGGAACGCACCGCGATCAACCGCCTCATCGCCCAACTCCTCGGCGAACTGAAGCGGGCCCAATACGTGGGCTACACCGCGACGCCGTTCGCCAACGTCTTCGTCGACCCCGAGGATGCCCAGGACATCTTCCCCAAGGACTTCATCGTCAGCCTCGACCCACCCGACGACTACATGGGTGGCCGCGACTTCCACGACCTCGACCGCGACGAAGTGGAGGACGAGGACGAGCCCGCCGACCTGACCGTCGCGAACTCGAACGAGAAGGCGTTCGTCAGGTCTCTCGTCGCCGATCCCGACGACGCCGAATCTCGGGACAAGGAGATGCTCGCCGCGCTCGATGCGTACGTGCTGTCGGGCGCCATCAAACTGTTCCGCGCGGCCGCACTCGGCAAACCAATGCTCTTCCGGCACCACACGATGCTCGTGCACGAGTCCATCAGGACCGCCCAGCACGAGGCTCTGGCCAACGACATCCGGCACGTCTGGGCGTCGGCGGGCTACGAGCTGCCTGCCGGACTCAAACGCCTTCACGACCTGTGGGTCTCCGACTTCGGCCCCGTGACGGCCGCCCGCGCGCCCGAGGCCCCGCCGATCCCCGACTTCAATGCCTTGCGCGCACACATCGGGCACGCCGTCGACAAGATCCAGCAGGGCGTGAACCCCGTCGTCATCGTCAACGGCGTCGCCGAGAAGGACTACCTTCAGGCAGACATCAACTTCCAGGCCGGGGACGTGTGGAAGATCCTCGTCGGCGGCGCCAAGCTCTCCCGCGGGTTCACCGTCGAGGGCTTGACGATCTCCTACTACACGCGCCGAACCATCGCCGCAGACACTCTCATGCAGATGGGCCGCTGGTTCGGGTACCGGCCGCACTACCGCGACCTGGTCCGGCTCTTCATCGGGCGGAACGTGCCGGCGCCGAGGCACGAGGTCATCGACCTGTACAAGTCGTTCGAGGCGATTGTGCGCGACGAAGAGGATTTCCGTGACGAGCTGCGGAGGTTCCAGGGGTTCGAGGAGGACGGCCGCCCGCGCGTCCGCCCGATGGACGTCCCGCCGCTCGTCTACCAGAGCCTCCCCTACCTCAAGCCGACCAGCGCGAACAAGATGTACAACGCCGAGCTCACCGAGCAGGGCGAGGGCGGGAAGGTCGTCGACTTCAACCAGCAAGGCGAGCACGATGACGGCGCGAACAAGAAGCACTTCGATGCCGTTCAGCCGCTGCTCGACGCCGCTGGCACGGAAGGCGACTTCTTCTACGTGAACGATGCGGGCGATCCGCGACCGTGGCATGCCCGCTTCGGGATCGTGGACGCCGAGAGCCTCATCGAAGTCATTTCGAAGTTCAGCTGGGCGAGCAACTTCAAGATCGCCCCGTACATCGCGTTCATGCAGAAGGCCATCGCAGAGGGCACCCTGAAGGATTGGGCGATCATCGTCCCTGAGATCGACACCTTGCCAGGTCGTACCGTCGACGGCCGCGCACTCAAGCTCATGCGCAGGTACCGCCGTTCCGACCGCCCGTGGCAGTTCTCCGGCTCCTCAACGCGCCAGCGCGATGCGCTCCTGGCCGTTTCAGGCGGAATCGACGCCGACACCGTCGACATCGACGGCTACGTCGACTCCGCGCTCAACCTGGCGGACTATGCACACGTCAAGGCACTAAAGGTGCCAACACGAGGGGCCTTCCTCCTGACCTTCGCGGGCGACAGCACGTCGGCACGCTTCCATGACGCTAAGGGGGTCACCGACCCCAAGATGTTGCCCGACCCGACCAATCCGAAGGACGTCGCCACCCTGTTCTCGTATGCGCTTCCTCTCGGCGCGGCTCCGGCTGGCCGGATCGCGTTCAAGGTTCGCCGACCCGATCGTCCGGACGACCCGATCGTGGATGCGGATCCCGAGGGCTGAGCCCCACCCGAGGGATACCCGCCGCGCAACACAGGGCCACGCGGTGAGCCACGAATTGCTGACAAGACGCAGACAGGAGCATCGATGACACGCCGATCCAGTTCGAGCCGTTGGTCTCGCCCTGCCACCGGCAAGCAGATTGCCGCGCTGAAGGCGCACGGGAACTACGACGGCAAGTACTACTCGATGGGCAGGGCCAGCCAAGCGATCGGCGGAGCCTCAGGAAGACGTTCGTCGTCTGACGGGCGCCGTTCTGGCGGAAGTCTGTCGACTGGATCGACGTACTATTCGTCGCTTGCACCGACCGGCCTTGACGCATCCGGCACCCTGTCACGGCTCTTCGGGGTGACAGTCGGTCTCCACTCGTTGTTGGAGACGGCACTCGGTTCGGTTCCACATAGTCGCCTTGCCTCGTCCGATGCCGGGCCGACCGACTTCCTGTCCCAGATCCTTGGGGTGCCCGACGATGTTGACTCGTTGGTGCAGGTCGCGCTGGACGCTGACGATCCGGGAGGGTCGAAAACGGTCGCGGGAGACGACCCCGTTGAGTCTGTCTTCTACACGGTTCGTTCTGAAGACTCCAATCCTGCTGAGCCGCGGATTGTCGTCGAGGCGGAGGTGGTTCACGACTCGGCGTTCGAGGGCAAGCCGACAGTTCAGGTTCGGTTCGTGGGCAACACGGAGACCGGCGTCGGCGAGGCCTCGGATCGCGCTCTTCGGTCGGGGGGACGTTCCACGCTGGGGTATCGGCCAACCTGGACGCCGGTGCTCGTCCGTACGCCCTCGGAGCTCGCGGACCAGATGCGCGTCCGTTGGAGCGACGCTATGGCGGAGTTGCGCGAAGGTGCCGACCCTCGGATGGCTACATTCCTAGCGGGGATCCGAGGGACGGAAGCCGCTGTGGCGGTGCTCAACTCGAGTCAGTCGCCGGCATCCAAGTTCGTACTCCTTCAAGGACTCCTGGACCCCGACGGTCCGATCCAGTTCCAGGGCCTCGGCCTCGACGCCGCTACTTTCGCCGAACAGATTCGCAGGGCGAACGACGGCGACGAAGACTCCCTTGACTGGTTGGAGGCCATCCAGCACGAGCAGGTGCTGACTTCGCTCGCCGAGGTGACTGGAACTGACCTCGCCGCAGAGGCTGACTACAGGCTGTCACGATGGCGCAAACAGGGCATGGATCTCATCGATGCGGTGACGATGAACGCCGAGGATGCAGAGTTCGACTTTGCCGAGATTCGGTCAGTCCTGACGCGGGAGGCCGAGCTCGCAGCGATGAACCCCGTGGTTGCGCAGGCCCTTCGCGAACTGGACCGGCGCACGCGCCAGGTGCTCGCCCCCCAGTCTGAGCGTCGACGTTCCCCCGGCTCCTCCGCAGACTACGGGCTTCTCGAAGACTGGTTCTTTGAAGAAGCGCGGTTCTATCTCCAGGCCAGACTCAGGCAATCCCTTCCGGGACAGTTCGCCGCAGCCCTCACACCCCCGGCTGGCGGCGGACGTGGCCATGCTGCCCTCGCTGAGGAGGTGCGCCGGCTGGCGAATGAGTCGTCGACTGACCCGAACGACTACTCGGTGAAACCAGGTCGCGGGGATCTGCGGCAATGGAGGCCCTCCTGGATGACCGCCAAGTCTCTCCCCGATCCGGACGTTGACCGCATCGAGCGGATCGTTCAGGCAGTCCGTCGCGTAACTGCGGACTCCCGAACGGCTGGAGAGGACGACTTGGGGACGTTTGTCGTTGCTCTGGAAGTGCTCGGATACGCGCAGTGGAAACGTGACGAGCTTCGTGCCGGAAAGCAGGCGCAGGAAGTTGAGCGGCAGAGACGCGATGCCGCACAACGCTCCCGGAACGCGCAGCAGCGCTCCGACGCGGCAAGCCGGCGAGATGAGCAAGCACGCAAGAGCGGCGCCGCGGCAATCGACCTGGAGAAGATCGCTCAGGAGTACACCCAGACCCTGGCCCGCAAGTCTCTCTCAATCAGCATTCAGGATCCCCTGCCGGACTTCCTACAGTCGGACGCGCGTGCCCGACTGGAGCAAGCGAAGGCCCGGGGCGCCGCAGCCGATGAGTGGCTGGCAGCCGCTCAAGAGCGCGAACGGTGGGCGGCATCGGAAGCAGAAAGGGCCGCGACACCGAGTGTCGAAGAACAACTGCGCGACGAGCGCGAAGCCGCAGTTGCAGAGCAGGCTGAGGCGAAGGCTGAGCAACAGGCCGCGCAGGACGAGCAGCGAGCGGCGCACAAAGATCTCACAGCCTTCACCGACGGGCGACCCAGGTTCGAAGAACTGATTCGCCCGGTTCGCGAGGAGAACGAGCGGCGCAAGCAAGCCGAGGCGGAAGAACAGCGCCAACGACAGGAGGAACTGCGCAAGGAGCAGGAAGCCGAGCGAGCCCGCCAGGAGGCTGCGAACAGGCGCCAGGAGGAACTGAACCAACGGCAACAAGACCGTGCCCGTGCGGCCAAGGACGCTATCGGTCTCGAGTTGGGACGCCTCCTCGCACTCCCGAGCTCCCCGCCCTTCTGGCGCCGGAAGGCTCTCGCGGCAACCCGTGAGTCGCTTGAGCAGTCAATCCTGAAACTGCAGGCTGAGATCGCCTCCCCACTCGTTCCGCCCCGCACGCGATCGAAGACGTGGCCGAACATGCTGTCGCGGAACGAGTGCTACTTGGGCACTGTCAAGAAGATTGCGGACTACGGCGCTTTCGTCTCACTCCCTGCCGGTGCGGACGGACTGCTGCGCGGTTCCACATCGTTCACGCAAGGGCAACTGCTCATCGTCGAGATCGTGGACATGCCATACGGAAAACCCATCGTTCTGGAGCGCGTTGAGCAGTAGGTGACGTCGGTCCTGGTAATCGCGCGCTTGTGCCAAGGCCACCGCTTGGGCGGTTGACATTCGCTAGCATCGGCGCTGTGGAAGCGAGCCCTCCGGACCCGAGCTGAAGCTCTCCTTCGATCCTCGGACGATCGAACACCTCGGGTTCAAGATGTATTCGCGCCTGCCCAACGCGGTGGCCGAACTAATAGCCAACTCGTACGACGCCGACGCCACTCAGGTTGACGTCGTGGTCGACACGTCGGGCACACAGTCGGTGCGCGTAGTCGACAACGGGCACGGGATGGGTCCGGGGGGCCTGGCAGAGAAGTACCTGCGGATTGGACGCAACCGGCGCGCCGATGACAAGGGCTACTCCGAGAGTGGTCAGCGTCGGGTCGCCGGGCGAAAAGGCCTCGGCAAGCTCGCGCTGTTCGGCATCGGCGAGCGCATCACGATCCGGACGAAGCGCAAGGGCGCTCCCACGTGGACCGTCGTCACGATGGAGTGGAAAGCCCTCCACGAGGCTGCTGGCGGCGACTACTACCCGGAAACGGAATCGCAGGCCGCCGAGGATGCAGAGTCTCACGGAACCGAGATACTTGTGGATAAGCTCAAGCGCAAAACGCCGGTCGACGCACCGGAGCTCGCCGTCAGCCTCTCCCAGCTCTTCAACTACGTCGACGACGACTTCACGGTCGCGGTGTCGACCACCGACACCGATCCGATCCCTGTCACTCGCGACCTGCGGTACGGATCGATCGAGGAAGAGAGCCGGTGGGAGATCCCGAGTCAGGTGCCCAACGCCGGCGAGGCGCCCGCGATTGGTGGCGTTGTGATCGCCGCCAAGAAGCCGCTGCGGCAAGACCTTCGAGGCCTCACCATCTACGTGAAAGGCCGCCTGGCCAACGATCCGGAGTTCTTCGGTGTGCCAGAGTCGAGCTACGCGTACTCGTACATCACGGGCTACATCGACGCCGACTACCTCGACGACCACGAGGAAGATGTCGTCGCCACCGACCGACGATCGATCAACTGGGACAGCCCCGAAGCGGCCGCCCTCAGGGACCATCTGGCGAGTGTGCTGCGGGAGGTCGCAACCCTCCGCCGTGAGACACGAAAGAACGCCAAGAAGAAGGCTCTCCGCGACGAACTCGACGTCGACGTCGAAGAGTGGACGAGCACGATCGAGGACGCAGCGACGGCGAGCTCCGTCCGCCAGGTGCTCGAGGTCGCCGTCTCACCCGACACGGAACTCTCGGATAAGGACCGGGAGGCTCTGGTGGAGGGGCTGAAGGAGATCGCGCCGGAGTACGCCGACCTCCACTGGCGGTCGCTCCACCAGGACGTCAAGGAAGCGGCCCGAGTCGCTGTACAAGACCGGCCACTACTTCCATGCCATCGTCGATGCGATCAAGCGCTACGCCAAAGACGTCCAGGCCGCCGGGAAGCTCGACGAGTTCGACTTGAGCGCACTGGGCAAAGCGTTCGCCTCCAAGGGCGACGATGCACCCATTGTCGACGTGGCGAGTCCGTTCCTTCCCAACGTCACGGCGCAGACCGCCAAGAACATCCGGGAAGCACAGCGCACCATCTCCCAAGGCCTCTGGCCGGGTTTCCGTGACCCGATCTCACACGAGGACATCGAGGAGATGCAGCGCGAGAACATGTTCTCCTACCAGGACTGCCTGGATGCGCTCAGCATCCTCTCGCACTTGCGCCGACGGCTTGAGGAGGCGGCTACACCTCCAGACCAGACTTGATCGGCGCGAGTGCGCCGCTCCTGAACGGCGCCCGCCAGGCCAGCGAGCCGCGGGTAAGGTCACCTAGATTCGTACCCACACCCAGCCGGAGAGGTCGTACAGTGCATTCCCCTCGGCGGAGGTCGCAACCTCTGGGAACACATCCGGATCGTTTCCCTCCATGTCTTGGTACACCAGGCCTTCCAGAGTCTCGTGCGCCTCGCCCCACGTCCCGTGCACGTCGTTGAGCCTCCACTGAGCCAGGATGTCGGCGAAGTCCGCAGCCGTGGCAACTGGCCGCGCCCACCCATTCCAGGTGCCGTCGAGGGTGTGATGCGCATTCAGGGCCAAGGCGACAACCATGTTCTCCTCCGCAGAGTCGACACACACGGGCACCCCGTCGCCGACCGGGGCAAGGTGGCGCAGTCGCTTGGGATCACTGGCTGTGGGCATCTCCACGCCTCAGCCATCTCTGGCGGACGTCACCAGGTCATCGACGTCGTGCGCGATCCGGACTGCCCGATCACCAAACACGAGCACCCGCTTCTCGTGATCCCAGGGCAGCCCAGTCCCTGGAGCTGTCTGGCTCACTGCCAGCACCGAGTCGGCGTGCACGTAGAGGCGAAGGCAGTAGCACGTTCCGGTGCCATCTCCCCAGTTCACGTCGATGGGTTCTTCGAGCGGCAGGTCGTTGTTCACGACGTGCTCGAAGGGCTGCTCGAACAACTCGCTGAGCAGCGAGACGAACTGCTCCTGGTTGAGGCTCACGGTGTGAGCGTAGCTTCGAGCACTGGCACCGGGTGACGAAGCGTTCGGCCCTGTGGATGATGTCAAGCCTGTGGACAGGGGCCAGAGGTCAGCCGATCTCGCCACTCGCCGGGTCGATGGCGTTGCCCGCCTCGTCCTGCAGGCGCCATCGGTCCTGCCGGGCGAGAGCATCGCATTGGTTGCCAACTACGTCGGCTCGAACGTCTGCCGTCGATCCCCGACTGCCAGCTGCGCGAGGTGCCGCGCCTGACGAGTTCTCGCGGGCCAGGGTTGGTGGCGTTCGTCGCAGTGGCTCTTGGCGCGCTGGCGGAGTCGGTCGAGGAAGGCGGGGACGGTGTGGCGGTGCCATTCCTCAAGGCTGTTGCTGCTCGTGTCGATGCCGGCGCGGCGCCGCTGATCGGCGAGGACGGTGATCTCGTGAACGAGGTGGGGGTGATGGGGCCAGCAGGGCGGGATCATGCCTGCGGTCGGGTCCCAGACGTATTCGGCGTTGAACCAGGCGACTGCATCATCGAGCCACTCCCAGAGGTCCTGGCGGAGTTGCCGCTTGCGGCATGTGGGCGGGTCCCAGGGCGAGGAGGCGAGACTGGGTCGCCGATCTGCTGCTTCACAGCGTCGTCCCCGTGTGCGGCGAGATAATAGAGGTCTTGATAGGCGCCCCGAAGTTCGGGCCCGGCGGGCATCGGGAACGCCGCAGCCAGTGGGTGATCGTTCACGGCAGCCGTACCTGGTCTGGCATCCCAGTAGCGGGGAACCCTCGCTCGATCGCACCGCTGTTGCCTTGTCGGTCAGCGAGGCCGCCTCTGGCGTCGCGTTGCTGGGCCGGCAGTTTGCGTCCGGGCTTGCCGTCGACCGCGCGGGTGAGCTTGGCAATGATCGGCCTCGTGCTCTCCGCGATCACGAGGGCCTGGCGTTCGGGGAGTTGCCTGATCTCCTCGGGACGGAGGGTGAGGATGTCGTCGCCAGAGGCGGAGCGGCCCCGCCTCGTCCAAGTTGCCAAGTAGCGCCAGTGACGCGGGTGGTGCCGACGAGGTCGGAGATCTCCTTGTTGAAGGCGCCGTCTTTACCCCCACCGAAGACGACGAGCACGTTCGTGAGGCCCAGTACGGTGCGGGCTCCTGTCTCGCCGAAGATCGAGTCGAGTTGGCGCCGCGCCTGGGCAGCGTAGATGAACGAGATACCGAGGGCGCGTTCGTTGGCCATGCGGGTGCGCAGGGTCGGCAGCGGCGCAGTGGATGGGAGCAGGGGCGTCTGGGTCTTTGCTAAAGCACGACAAGAAGCACGGCCGCGGCAGACAGAGAAGCCCCAACCCACGAGTTTCGCGTTGTCAGAGGCGCAACCTAAACGGCGGAGGATACGAGATTCGAACTCGCAAACTCGCAACGTCAGAGTCCTTGTCAACAGGCCGATGTGGCGTCTGACTAGCCTAACTCGCGCACACGGATCTCACGTTCGATCACATGACTCACGGCGCCGCCCGTCAACCGAATGCGGACGGGGATTCGGCAGAGGGTGTGGTGGCCTGGATGAGCGCTCGCAGGTCGGCGTGGAGCTTCGAGTGGTTGAGCGTCCAGTGCGTGCGCCGGCGGCGGCGCTCGTCGCGGGGAACGTCTCCGGCGACGTAGCCGTGGTCTTCGAGTTCGTTGAGGTTGCGCGCGATGGTGGTAGCCGCCACGCCTTCGCCGAGCGCTGCGATGAGCTCCGGTGTGCTGAGACAGCCCCCGTGTTCGGCCAGCGCCACGGCGATCGCGAGCTTGACGCGGTTCATGCCCATGCCGACCAACGCGTCCAACCCGACAGGGAGCGG
>RRZT010677816.1_pt1 | contig 20641 bp, 18 predicted proteins | sample 2165551 | NCBI WGS metagenome assembly RRZT01 (sample SAMN10456910, study PRJNA506462) | wastewater metagenome | biome: wastewater; feature: sludge; material: wastewater sludge; isolation source: wastewater sludge with Escherichia coli K12::gfp cells carrying plasmid... | place: USA: Moscow, Idaho... | reverse complement strand
CGTCGCCCAGGTCGACGCGCTGTCCGCCGCAGGCGGCGTCATCCTGCTGGCCCTCGGCCTCCGCCTGCTGAACGTGAAACAGATCCCCGTCGGCGACCTCCTCCCCGCCCTGTTCCTCGCCCCCGCACTGGTTCCCCTCGCCGCAGTTTTCGCCTAGCCGACTCGCGGACTTGCCCATCGCCCCCTCCAACGAGCGCGGGTTCGGTGGTTAAGCGCCGAGCGCTGGGACCGCCCCACAGCCCCGTTCGGCACCGAACGCTGCCAACCCATCCACATCGATATCAACGGCGAGTCGTCGGCGGCCTAGAACGCCACCCGCGCGTCTCATCGAGCCGCACCTCGCCTGAGGACTCCCTCAAGCTGAGTTCGGTCAACGGTGACACACGGGCACGGGTTGCCAACAATCAAACTGAACCGTACAGTTTGATGCATGGAGCAGCTGAGCCCGCGGGCGATGGCGAAGCGTCGGCAGATCACCGACGCCGGGCGGGCGCTGTTCCTCAGCCAGGGCTTCACGCGTACCTCGATGGACGCGGTCACGGCCGAGGCCGGGGTCAGCAAGCAGACGCTGTACGCATACTTCCCGAGCAAGGACGAGCTGCTGATCGCGATCCTGGCCGAGTCCCTGCACGTCCTCGGGGACCAGCCCGACGGGCACGCCCCGCGGACCCGGGAAGAGCTCCGCGCCGCGCTCGTCGACTTCGGCGAGCGGCTCCTCGGCACCATGCTCCGCGAGGACTCCATCGCTATCCTGCGCCTGCTGCTCGCCGAGGCCGCGCACGTCCCCGAGCTCCGGCACCGGTTCCTCGAGGCACTCCCCTACCAGCTCCTCGGCCGCGCCACCGCCATCCTCACCGCGGCCGCCGACAGCGGAGTCATCGTCCTCGACCACCCCGAGATCAGCATTCGGATGCTCGTCGGCCCGCTGATCAGCTACGTGACCTTCGGGGGCCTGATGAGCAACGACGCCCCGGAGCACCCCGGTGCCGACACCATCGAGTGGCTGGTCGACGCCTACCTCCGCACCCTCGACTTCGGCGGCGCGCCGTGACCCGGGCCTCCGCGGGCGCACCATGGGCGCAACGCACGGCCGTCGCCGCCGTCGTGCTGGCGCTGACGGCGTGCCAGCAGCCCGACGACGGGACCATCGCCGCGACCGGCCGCGTGGTCGCCGACACGGTCTCCGTGCAGGCCCCCGCCCTCGCCGTCCCGCGCGTCAGCCTCGACGCCGGCTTCGTGACCCCGCCCGGGGCACCCGCCGCGGCGTCGACGGTGCCCGCCCTCCTCTCGCTCGGCGCCGCCCAGCGCGTCTCGGCCGTCGAGGTCCAGCTCGGCGACCACGTCGAAGAGGGCGACGTCCTCCTCCGGTTCGACGACGCCGCGCTGGCCGCCCAGGAGCGGGTCGCCGAGGCCGATGTCGCCGTCGCGAAGGCGCAGGTCGCCGTGATCGACGCCGCCGTCGACACCACCCACGACAAGGAGTCCGACCTCCGAGACACCCGCGAGGAGGTCGAGGACGGCATCGCGGAGGGGAAGTCGGCCAGGGCGGACCTCGTCGAGAAGCGCGACGACGCCCGCGCGGCCGCCGCGAAGCTGCCGAAGCAGCTGGCCACCGTCGAGAAGAACCTCCGCGACCTCACGGCCAAGCGCAAGGACGCCGAGAAGCAACTCCGCGAGGTCGAGGCCGCGCTCGAGGCGCTCCCCGCAGAGACCCCGGCGGAGCAGCGCGCGCCGCTCCTGGAGGCCCAGAAGAAGCTCACCGCCGGCCTGAAGGAGCTCAAGGCCGGCGTCGCGAAGCTGAACACCGCCCGGAAGAAGATCACCGACGCGCAGTCGCAGCTGAGGAAGGCCATCCCGCAGCTGACGAAGGGCATCGCCACCGTCGACGACAAGCTCGCCGAGGCCCGCGACGCAGTTAAGAAGATCGACAAGGCCATCACCAAGCTCGAGGATGCCCGCGCCACTCTCAAGCGGAACCGGAGGCTGGCCGTCATCGCCGCCGACGACACCACCGCGGTCGACAGGGCCAAGACCGCCCGGGAGCAGGCCGTCGTCCGGGCACCCGCCGACGGCGTCGTCGCCGACATCGCGCGCGTCGGGGACGTCGTGGCGCCGGGCGCGACGGTGGCCGAGATCACCCGCCCCGCGCTCGTCGTCCTCACCTGGCTCGCGCCGGAGCAGGCCGCGCGGGCCTGCCTCGACGCCCCAGCCACCGTCGCGGTCGACTCCCTCACGGCCCCGGTCGACGGCCGGATCAGCCGCATCCTGCCGCTGGCCGCCTACCCGCCCAGCTACCACGCCACCGACCAGGTGCACCTCACGCGGGCCGTTCCCGTCGAGGTGACCCTCGACGCGGCCCTCCCGCCCGGCGCCCCCGCCGACCTCCACCTATCGTCCTGCCAACCCAAGGGGTGACCCCGTGAGCACACACAAGCGTCCGCCGATCCCGGTGATCGTCCTCGTCGTCCTGCTGGTTGCGGGGCTCGGCGGCTGGTGGTGGTGGAGCGCCACCCGGCCCGCCGCCGACGCCGGCCTCGTCCTCACCGGACAGGTCGAGACCACCGAGGTCGCGATCGCGCCCGCCATGGCCGGGCGGATCGTGTCGATCGACGTGGCGGAGGGTGACCGCGTCACCGAGGGCCAGACGCTCGTCCAGCTGGACACCGCGGCGCTGGACCTCCAGGTCACGCAGGCCGAGCAGGGCGTGATCGCCGCGAAGGCGGCCGTGACCAACGCGGAGGACGACGACGATGCCACCAAGGCGGACGTGAAGGCCGCCAAGGCCCGGCTCGCGCAGGCTGAGGCCGCCGTCGAGCTGGCGAAGGTGCAGCTGGGCTACGCGACGATCACGGCGCCCATCGCGGGCACCGTCGTGGGTGTCGTCGGCAACGCGGGCGCGAACGCGGCCCCCGGCCGAACGGTGCTGACGATGGCCGACCCCGCCGACCTGTTCGTCCGGGTGTTCGTGCCAGAGCCGCGGATCGGCGAGGTCATCGTCGGGGGCGAGGTCACCGTCGAGACCGCCTCCGGCGCCGAGACCTACACCGGAACGGTCTCCTTCGTGTCCGACGCCGCCGAGTTCACCCCCAACACCATCGACACGCCAGACCAGCGCGCCAAGCTGGTGTTCGCCGTGCGCATCCGCGTCGACGACCCGACGGGCGCCCTCAAGCCCGGCATGCCCGTGGACGTCCGGCTGCCATGACCGGGCAGCCCGCAGCGGCCCCGGCGATCGAGGCCGTCGGCCTCCGCCGGAGCTTCGGCGACGTCGTGGCCGTCGACGGCGTGGACCTCAGCGTGCCGCGGGGGTCGGTGCTCGGCCTGCTCGGGCCCGACGGCGCGGGCAAGTCGACGCTGATCCGCATGCTCGCCACCGTGCTGCGGCCCGACGCCGGCGACGCCCGCGTCCAGGGCTACTCGGTGACCAGGCAGGCGAACCGCGTGACGCCGCGGATCGGCTACATGTCGCAGAAGTTCGCCCTCTACCCGGACCTGAGCGTGGCCGAGAACATCGAGTTCTTCGCGCGGCTGCGCGGCGTCGCGAAGGCCGAGCGCCGCGCGCGGTCGCTGGAGCTGCTGACCGGCATGGGCCTCGCGGACTTCCTCGGGAGGCAGGCGGGGCGCCTGTCCGGCGGCATGAAGCAGAAGCTGTTCCTGGCCACCACGCTGATGCACCGGCCCGACGTGCTGCTGCTCGACGAGCCCACCACCGGCGTCGACCCCGTCTCCCGGCGCGAGTTCTGGCGCATCCTCGCCGACCTCAACCGGGCGGGGACGACGGTGCTCGTCGCCACGCCGTACATGGACGAGGCGGAGCGGTGCACCGACGTGATCTTCCTCGACGGCGGCCGCGTCCGGCACCGCGGCACCCCCGCCGAGATCAAGGCGCTGCTGCCCGGCAGGTTGTTCGAGCTGCGCGCCGCCGAGCCGCGGGCCGCCCTGGCCGCGGTCCGCGGCCTACCCGGCGTGCTCGCCGCGCACCTCTACGGCGACATCGTCCGCGTGCTCTTCGATGCCGACGACGTCGCCGCGGTCGAGGCGGCGCTGGCCGGGGAGGGGATCGACGGCGCCGTCCGGGCCGCCGCCGTCGACATGGAGACGGCGTTCGCGGTCCTCGCCGAGCTGGCGCGTGAGGAGGTGGCGCGGTGAGCGCGGCCACCCGGATCGGCGCCCTGATCGCCAAGGAATTCCGGCACCTGGGCCGCGACCGGCGCACGCTCGCCGTCGTCCTCGCCCTGCCCGTGCTGCAGATGATCCTGTTCGCCTACGCGATCAGCTTCGACGTGACAAACGTCTCCACCGTCGTCATCGACCAGGACAGGACCCCGGCCAGCGCCGCCTACCTGCGGAGCTACGCCAGCTCGGACTTCTTCCGCGTCGTCGGCACCGCGGACGGCCTCGCCGACGTCGACCGCATCTTCGACCGCAACGAGGCCCGCATCGCCGTGGTCGTCCCGGCGGGCTTCGGGCGCAGCCTCGCCGCGGGCGAGCAGGCCACCGTCGCCGTCTACCTCGACGGCAGCGAGCCGACGGCGGCGCGCGTCGGGCGCGGGTTCGCCGTCGCGCTCAACCAGGCCTACGGGCAGAGCGTCGCCGTCGAATGGGCCGACGCCCAGGGCCTCGACGTCACGGCGGCCGGGCAGCTCGAGCCGCGGGTGCGCACCTGGTACAACCCCGAGCGCCGCAGCTCCGACTTCCTGATCCCCGGGCTGATGGTGGTGATCATCATGGTGGTGGCGGTGCAGCAGACCGCCGTCAGCCTCGTCCGCGAGCGCGAGCAGGGCACCGACGAGCAGCTCGCAATCAGTCCGTTGCGGGGCTGGGAGATGATGATCGGCAAGCTGGCCCCGTGGACCCTGCTCGCGTTCGCCGAGCTGGCCGCGATCACCGCCGTCGGGGTCTGGTTCTTCCACCTTCCACTGCGCGGCAGCCTGGGCGTCCTCGCGCTCGGCGCGGCGCTGTTCGTGTTCTGCTCGCTGGGCCTGGGGCTCGTCATCTCGGCGGTCGCGCCGACGCTGGAGAGCGCGAACATGCTGGGTCTCCTGCTGTCGATCCTGCCCGCCTTCATCCTGTCGGGCTTCGCATTCCCGCTCGGCTCCATCCCCGTGGCGCTGCAGGCGTTCAGCTGGCTGTTCCCGGCGCGGTTCATGGTGGCGATCTCGCGCGGCGTGTTCCTGAAGGGCGCGGGCGTCGCGGAGCTGTGGCCCGAACTGCTGACGCTGGCCGGCTACGCGGTGGTCGTGATCGCCGTCGCGGTGGTCCTCTCGGCGAGGAGGCGGCGATGAGCGGGCGACGGATCCGGCTGCTGATCTGGAAGGAGTTCCTGCAGCTGCGGCGCGACCCCCTGCTGCTGCGGCTGCTGTTCATCATGCCGATCGCGCAGCTGATCCTGTTCGGCTACGTCGTGGCGGCCGACGTCACGAACCTCCCCACCGCGGTGGTGGACCTCGACCGGACGGCGACATCGCGGGCCCTCTCCGCGCACTTCGACGCGTCGGACTACTTCGACGTCGTCGCGCGGCCCGCGGAGAGCGAGCTGCAACCGCTGATGGACACCGGCAGGATCGGCATCGCGATCGTCATCCCCGAGGGCACCCAGGCCGCGCTGGACCGTGGCGAGACCGCCCCGGTGGGCGTCGTCGTCGATGGCTCGGACAGCCAGGTGGCGTCGGTCGGCAGCGGCTACGCCTCGCAGATCGTCGCCCGGTTCAACGCCGAGCGCATGGCCGGCCAGGGCGTCCAGCTGGCCGCGCCCGGGATCGACGCGCGGGTCCGGGTGATGTTCAACCCGACGCTGGCTGCGGTGAACACCATGATCCCCGGGCTGGTCGCGGCGATCGTGATGCTGTCGATCATGGCGGTCATGGGCCAGGCCGTCGTCAAGGAGCGTGAGCGCGGCACGCTGGAGCAGATGTTCGTCACCCCGATCCGGCCCACCGAGTACCTGATCGGCAAGGTCACCCCCTACGTGCTGGTCGCCAACGTGCAGCTGCTGCTGGTGGCGCTGGTCGGCGTGTTCTGGTTCGGGGTCCCGTTCGCAGGCCGGATCTCGGTGGTGGTCGCCGGGCTGGCCCTGTTCATGCTCACCTCGATCGGGCTGGGGCTGCTGATCTCGCTGGTCTCGCACACCCGGCAGCAGGCGCAGCAGCTGATGATGCTGTTCATGCTGCCGAGCTTCGTGCTGTCGGGCTTCATCTTCCCCATCGACTCGATGCCGGCGGCGATCGTGCCGCTGACCTGGTTCGTGCCGCTCACCTGGGCCATCCAGATCCTGCGCGGCGCGTTCATCAAGGGCAGCGGCTTCGAGGCGCTCGGCACGCAGTTCCTGGTGCTGACGGCGTTCGCCGTCGTGCTGTTCGGCGCCGCCGTCGCGGCCACCCATAGGAGGCTCGCGGAATGAACGCCGACCATGCCACCGAGCCCAACCCGGAGGCGGCCATCTCCGTGCGCGGGCTGACCAAGCGCTTCGGGAGCTTCACCGCGGTCGACGGCGTCGACTTCGACGTCGCGCGCGGCACGATCTTCGGCTTCCTCGGCCCGAACGGCTCGGGCAAGACCACTACCATCCGGATGCTGACCGGCACCAGCGCCCCCAACGCCGGCCAGGCCCGGGTGCTGGGCGAGGACGTCGCCCTGCATCCCGAGCGCGTCCGGCCGCGGTTCGGCTACATGTCGCAGAAGTTCGCGCTGTTCGAGGACATGACGGTGGCGGAGAATCTGCGGTTCTACGCGGGGGTCTACAACCTCGCGCCGGAGCGGTTCGCGGAGCAGCGCGCCTACGTCCTGGAGATGGCGGACCTCAAGGGCCGCGAGAACGAGCTGACGGCGAACCTCTCGGTCGGCTGGCGGCAGCGCTTGGCGCTCGGCACCGCCACCATCCACGACCCCGAGCTGCTGTTCCTCGACGAGCCAACAGGCGGCGTCGACCCGGTGGCCCGGCGCCAGTTCTGGGACCTGCTCTACGAGCTCGCCGGCCGCGGCGTCACCCTGTTCGTGACCACGCACTACATGGACGAGGCGAGCCACTGCAATCAACTCGCGTTCATCTACAACGGACGGCTCATCGCCGAGGGCGCGCCCGCCGACATCCGCCACGGCCTCCGCGACGAGTGGGCCGCCGCGGGCCATCCGGGCGAGCCGACCCTCGAGGACGTGTTCGTCGACCTGGTCGAACGCGAGGGCTCGGTCAGTCGACGAGGGACGACGGGGTGAACCGCACCGGGAACGGCGCCGCGACCTCGAACACCCCTGCGCCCGACGCCGCGGCCACCTCGCGATACACCCCGTCGACAAGCGACCACGCAAGAACAGACGGCTCAGCAGGATCGACCACCCAATAGTGAGCACACCCCGCACGCTGCAGGCGTTCCTTCTTCAACAGGAGATCCACGCCCCGCGTGGACGGCGACAGCACCTCCACGGCGAGCAACGGCGCGGCCGGGAGGTCCCTATCCGTGAACGCGGCAATCGGAGCCACGAGCAGGTCCGGCTGGATCACCGTGTCCTCCGCAAGCACCACGTCGAACGGAGCGAAGAGCACCTCAAGACCGTCGGAGGCAGCCTCGTTGAGCAGAATGTGGAGTCGACCTGCGGCGCGTTGATGACGGAATCGCGGTGCGGGGCTCACGATGAGCAGCCCGTCGATGAGTTCGTACCGATGACCGTCATCAGGCATCAATTCCAGATCTGCACGCGTCAACTCCCGCCCATAGGGCAGGAAACTCGGCGCCTCGGCAGTCATGACGCTCATGGTACCTCTCCCCCTCGCTCATACCGCCGATCAAACCCGAACCGCGAGCCCCCCGCAAGGCCCTCGGGTCGACCTGTGGATAACCTGGGAACCAGGGGCAACAGGATCACGGTCCCCAGGTCACCAAGCGCCCCAGGAGCGCGGCGGGGTAGCATCGGCGAAATGCTGACGTTCGAGTACCGCGGGTTGGGCGAGGAGCGGCGCCCCTCCGACTACCAGGAGGCGTGGGACTACCAGCGCGAGGTGCACGCCGACGTCGCCGACGGCACCCGGCCCGGGCACGTCATCCTGCTGGAGCACACGCCCGTCTATACCGCGGGGAGACGCACGAAGCCGTCGGACTACCCCAAGGACGGCACCCCCACCATCGCCACCGACCGCGGCGGCGAGATCACCTACCACGGGCCCGGGCAGCTCGTCGGCTACCCGATCGTGCAGCTCGCCGACGGCATGGGCGTCGTCGACTACGTGCGTCGCCTCGAGGCCGCGATCATGACGCTGCTCGACGGCTACGGCATCAGGGCGATGAGGGTCGAGGGCCGCACCGGCGTCTGGCTCGCCGCCTCCGAGGGCAGGCCGGAACGCAAGATCTGCGCCATCGGCGTGCGGGTCTCGCGCCGGACCACCATGCACGGCTTCGCCCTCAACGTGCGGAGCTCCGCCGAGCGCTTCGGCAACATCGTCCCCTGCGGCATCTCCGACGCCGGCGTCACCTCCATCGCCGAGGAGGTCCCCGGCGACTGGGACGTCGCCGCCGTCGCGCACGACCTCGAGCCCATCCTCCGCGCCGAGCTGGCACGCTTCCAGCCGTCGGCGTGAGCCACTCCCGAGGCACGCCTCATCCGGCGACGCGCCCTGGAGTCGTGACCGGTCAATCCGTGAGGGACGACGGGGTGAAGCGCACCGGGAACGGCGCGGCGACCTCGAACAGCTCCGCGCCGGACGCGCTGGCAACCTCGCGATACACACCGTCCGTAAGGGACCAGGCGAGAACAGACGGCTCGACGGGATCGACCACCCAATAGTGCAGACACCCGGCGCGCTGCAGACGTTCCTTCTTCAGCAGCAGGTCCACGCCGCGCTCACGCCGCCGATCAAACCCGAGCCACGGCCCCTCCGCAAGGCCCCATGGCGATCCTGTGGATAACTCGGCCGATGCGATGCGCGCGGTAGACTGCTCGATCGTGACCGCTGTGCAGCCTGATGGAAGACGACTCCTCCGAGTGGAGGCGCGAAACGCGGAGACGCCGATCGAGCGCAAGCCGCGCTGGATCAAGACCACGGCGCACATGGGGCCGAACTACAAGGACCTGCAGCAGATCGTCACCACCGGGGACCTGCACACCGTCTGCCAGGAGGCGGGCTGCCCCAACATCTACGAGTGCTGGGAGGACCGCGAGTCCACCTTCCTCATCGGCGGCGACAAGTGCACCAGGCGCTGCGACTTCTGCCAGATCGAGTCCGCCAAGCCCGACGGCTACGACCCCGCCGAGCCGCTGCGCGTCGCCGCGTCGGTGAAGAAGATGGGGCTGCGCTACGCCACGATCACCGGCGTCTGCCGCGACGACCTGCCCGACGAGGGCGCCTGGCTGTACGCCGAGACCATCCGCCAGATCCACGCGGTGAATCCGGGCGTCGGCGTCGAGATGCTCGCCCCGGACTTCTCCGGCAAGGCCGAGCTGCTGGGCCAGCTGTTCGACGCCCGGCCCGAGGTGTTCGCGCACAACGTGGAGACGGTGCCGCGCATCTTCAAGCGCATCCGCCCCGGCTTCCGCTACGACCGCTCGCTCGAGGTGCTGCGCATGTCGCGCGCCGAGGGGCTGGTCACCAAGTCGAACCTCATCCTCGGCATGGGCGAGACCCGCGACGAGATCTCACAGGCGCTCCAGGACCTGTACGACGCCGGCGCCGAGCTCATCACCATCACGCAGTACCTGCGCCCCAACGCCACGCTGCACCCGATCGACCGCTGGGTGACACCGGAGGAGTTCGAGGAGCTGGATCAGGAGGCGCGACAGATCGGATATTCTGGCGTTTTGTCCGGGCCGCTCGTGCGTTCGTCGTACCGCGCCGGCCGGCTGTACCGCACGGCCATGGACGCCCGCAAGAAGATGACCCAGACGGAAAGATTCGATGGCTAAGAGCGAACGCGCCAAGGCGCTAGAGGCCAAGCAGAAGGCCGAGGCCCGGGCCGAGAAGGAACGGAAGAGGAACTCGACCAATCCCGCCGACTGGGGCCGTTGGCGCCAGATGGTCGAGACCTACAAGATCACGGCCAAGGACGACAAGCACCTGGTCTGGATGACCGTCGCAGGCCTCGTCGTCCCGATCATCGCGTTCGTCATCCTCGGCTTCGTGCTGAACTCCCCCGTCATCTGGGGCCTGCTCGGCGTCTCGGTGGGCGCGCTCGTCGCGATGCTGCTGTTCGCGTGGCGCGCCCGGCGCGCCGTCTACACGCGCTACGAGGGCAAGGCCGGCTCCGCGGAGGTGGCGCTGCAAATGCTGCCGAAGGGCTGGATCTCGACGCCCGTCATCACCGCGACCCGCCAGTTCGACGCCGTGCACCGCACGCTCGGGCAGGGCGGCCTCATCCTCATCGGAGAGGGCGACCCCGGCCGCCTGAAGGCGCTTCTCGCCAGCGAGAAGAAGAAGCACGAGCAGGTCGCCTACGGCGTGTCCGTCGTCACCATCCAGATGGGCAAGGGCGCGGGTCAGGTTCCGCTCGACCAGCTCGCCAAGCACATCAAGAAGCTGCCGAAGCAACTCACGCCCGCGAAGGTCGGCGAGGTCAATCAGCGCCTCCGCGCGCTCGACGCCATGCGTCCCAAGGCCCCCATCCCGAAGGGCCCCATCAACATGAAGGGCGCCCGGTCCGCGATGCGCGGCCGCTGACGGGTGGCGAATCTCGTCAACCTCGAGGCCGTCACGCACGGCTTCGGGACACGGATCCTGCTCGACGGCGTCTCGCTCGGCCTGGGCGCGGGCGAGGTGATCGGCGTCGTCGGCCGCAACGGCGACGGCAAGACCACCCTGCTGCGCATCCTCACCGGCGACCTCGAGCCCGACGACGGCCGCGTCACCGTCGCGGGCAACGCCAGCATCGGCGTCCTCGCGCAGGACACCATCGGCGACGACGCCGAGACCGTGCGCGACTGGATCGTCGGTGGCGAGCCGGACCACGTCTGGGCCGCCGACGCCTCGCAGCGCGCCGTCGTCGAGGCACTGCTGGCCGACGTCGACCTCGACCGGGCGCTCGGGACCCTGTCCGGAGGCGAGCGGCGCAGGGTCGGCCTGGTCGGCGTGCTGCTCGGCCACCACGACCTCGTGGTCCTCGACGAGCCCACCAACCACCTCGACGTCGAGGCCATCGCCTTCCTCGCCGAGTATCTCCGCGCCCGCACGAGGGCGGGCCTCGCGATGCTGGTCGTCAGCCACGACCGTTGGTTCCTCGACGAGGTCTGCACCCGGATCTGGGAGGTGCACGACGGCGTCGTCGACGCCTACGACGGCGGGTACGCCGCGTACGTGCTGGCGAAGGTCGAGCGGCAGCGCCAGGCCGCGGCCAACGAGGCGCGGCGCAAGAACCTCGCCCGCAAGGAGCTGGCCTGGCTGCGGCGCGGAGCGCCCGCGCGGACGTCGAAGCCAAAATTCCGGATCGACGCCGCCAACGTCCTGATCGCCGACGAACCTCCCCCGCGCGACACGGTCGCGCTGCAGCAGTTCGCCGTCACCCGGCTCGGCAAGGACGTGTTCGACTTGACATCCGTCGACTACGCCGTCCCGGGCCGCACGCTGCTCGACCGGCTGACGTGGTCGATCGGCCCCGGCGACCGGATCGGCCTCGTCGGCGTCAACGGCGCCGGGAAGACGACGCTGCTCGACCTGCTCGCGGACGAGCGCGCGCCGGACCGCGGCAAGATCAAGCGCGGCAAGACGCTGCGGCTCGGCTACCTGTCCCAGACCGTCGGCGAGCTCGACGAAGCCGACCGCGTCCTCGACTCGGTCAAGCGGCTCAAGGAGGAGACCAAGCTCGCGACCGGGCGCGAGGCCAGCGCGTCGTCGCTGCTCGAGGAGTTCGGCTTCACCGGCGACAAGCTGGTGGCCCGCGTCGGGGACCTGTCCGGCGGGGAGCGCCGCCGGCTCCAGTTCCTGCGGCTGCTGCTGACCGAACCAAATGTCCTTGTGCTAGATGAACCTACGAACGATCTCGACATCGACACCCTCACGGTCATCGAGGACTACCTCGACGGCTGGCCGGGAACCCTGATCGTCGTCAGCCACGACCGCTACTTCCTGGAGCGGATCACGGACGTCACCTACGCGCTGTTGGGAGATGGCAGCTGCGTGCTGCTCCCCGGCGGCGTAGAGGAGTACCTGGCCCGACGCCGGGCCGCGGCCGCGCCCGCGCCGTCGCGCTCCTCCTCCGCGCAGCCGAGCCGGTCCGACGCCGCCGCGGAACGCCAACGCAAGAAGGACCTCGCGCGGATCGAGAGTCAGTTGGAGAAGGTCACCGCGGAGATCGACCGGCTGCACGCCGACATGGCGGGCGCGGCCACGGACTTCGCGAGACTGGCCGAAATGGACTCGTCCCTCCGCGCCGCGGAGGCACGGAGGGACGAGCTGGAAGACGCCTGGCTGGAGGCCGCCGAGTAGCGGGCTACCCCTTCGCCTGGGAGGTTGGCTTCTTCGCGGTCTTCTTCTTGGCGTCCTTCTTCGGAGTCGCCTTCTTCTTCGGCGTCTTCTTCACGGGCACCTGGAGCTTGAAGTCGAAGGTCGTGCCGTTGTCGATGATCACCGTCGGCGTGACGAGCACGTTCTGCTTGGAGTACAGGTTCCCACCGGTGCTCTCGTACGCCCGGGTGCGGGCGATCGTGTCGGAGCGGTAGTTGTCGTCCATGCTCGCCAGCAGCGCGTCGAGGCTGTCGACGGGCACCTCGATCGGCACCTGGATCGGCGGCTCGCCGGGGATCTCGCTGGGGATCTCGATGAAGGGCGGCTGCGGCGCGCCGAGGCTCACCGTGATGGTCTTCTTCGCGCCGTTCGGCACGCGCACCGTGAACTCGCGGTACTCCGTGACCTTCTTCGCGCCGGGCATCGGGCTCAGCACCGCGCGGAACGTGTAGGTCTTCCCGCGGCTGACCTTTGTGACGCTGTTCGCGCGGACCTTTGTCCACGCGCCCTTCTTCTTCTGCTGCACGCCCGTGACGCGCGCCGCCCGATAGCCGTCGCTGTACCGCGCGGTGATCTTCACGCCGAGGATCTTGACGTTCTCGAACTCGTTGCCCTGGAGCGCGGCGATGTCCGTGGCAACATCCATGCCGACCGCGCTGGGGAAGGCCATCGAGGCCGAGTACCGGTTGGTGTTGGTCAGCGTGCCGCGGACGCCCTTCTTGCGCTTGTAGTCGATCGACCACGTCACCTTGGCGCTGCCCTCCCACGCGTTGTCGAGCATGCGCGTCGCGTCGCTGTCGAGCTGGGCCGCGGCGACATCGGGAACCAGCAGGTCAAGCGAGACGTGGCTGACCGCCTTGCTGCTGTGCGTGCCCACCTTGCTCACCGTGGTGACCGGAACACTCGGCGCCGGCTTGCCGAGCTTTCCTCGCAGGCCGGCCAGCCTGTCGTCGGTCACCCTGCCCTTCGCCTTGCCGACGGCGCTCACGAGCTTGTAGGAGCCGCCGAGATCCGGGACGATGCGCGCGGTCGAGGCCCCGTGGAAGCTCGCCCCGAGGGTGGAGTTCCAGTTGTTCGGATGGCCGTAGGCGAACACGTCGTTGCCGCAGACGGCGGTGACGGTGCCGACGGTGGCGGACCCGACGGCGCCGTACGCGTAGGAGACGGCGACGTTGCCCCCGGCGACGATCGGGTAGTCCTTGCCGCTCAGCGCGCCGCCCGCGATGGCGAGCCCACCCTGGGCGACCGGCTCGTAGCTCTTGACCCGCTTGGCGAGGCGCGCCGAGATCTTGTCGAACGTGTCCGCGGTCGTTCCCATGGAGACCCGAACCGGCTCGATGCGCCGGATCTGCGCGGAGGAAACCGTGCGCGTCGGCGAGGCCACGTCGGCGAGCTTGTTGACCTTGCTCTGCGTCGCTGGGCTGGCCTTCGCGGCCTCAGGCAGGTCGCCGATGGCCTTCATGTAGGCGGCGGGGGTCACTCCCGCGACGTCGTCGTCGGGCAGCCAGCTGAAGCCGTAGGACACCGCGCCGATGAGCGCGCCGTCGGCGTCGTAGACGGGCGAGCCGGACGCCCCGGCCCACACCCCGGCCTTGGCGACGGCGTCGCCGCCGAGCTTCACGAGCAGGAGGTCACGGGGCTTGCCGTTGGCGTCGTAGCCCAGCCCGTTGGCGATCTTGCCGACGTACTCGCCCGTGAACTCCGTCGGCTTTGTGCCCTTCACCGTCGAGAGCCACGTCACCGCCTGGCCCTCCTTGAGCCCGGAGATCGGCGAGATCGCGAGCTCCTGGCCAGGCACCTCGCAGAACATGTCCGTCGTGGCCGGTGCCGCGGAGGCCTGCGGCACCAGCGCCAGCGTGCCGACGAGGGCGGCGGCGACGGCCACCCCCAGCACTCGCTTGCTCTTGTTCATTCGCTTCATCGATGCCCCTTGCGCTGGGAAATGTGCTGCATTCACTGGAACCTAGCAGGCATGGGCAGCCCGCGGCATCAGTCCCAGGTCGGAAACCGAGGACGACCTGGGCCCGGGGCGCCGTGGAGCGCGTGGAATACTGGCGCGGTGCATGCCGATCCCCGCGACCCGAGCGTCGATGGCTAGGGACATCGCGGCGCATCCGTCGTCGGCGACGCCCCCGTGGGCACGGCCCGCGGCGCTCGGCTGCACCTGGGTCGGGACGCTGGCCACGGCCGCGCTCCTGGTGCTCGTCGGTCTCGGCATCGACGGCGGCCTCACGCCCGCGCTGACCTGGCTCGGCGGGGCGCTGGTCGCGGTGGCGGCTGCCGCCTCGGCCGCGGGCACCGTCGCCTCGTCGCGGGCCGTCGGGACCGCGGAGGGGCGGCTGCGCCATCGGCTGGTCCGCGCCGTGTACGACGCCGGGGTCGCGGGCGCGGGCGCGGGGCCGAGCGGCCAGTTCCTCTCGCTGGCCACCGACGGCGTCGAGAAGGCCGCGCGGTACCGGGCCGGGTTCCTCGGGCCGATCCTCGGGGCGCTCACCACCCCCGTCCTCGCTCTCGGCGTGATGGCCACGTTCGTCGACGCCCGCATCGCCGGGCTGCTCGCGCTCCTCGTCCTGCTGGTGCCCGTCGTGCTCGGCGGGTTCCAGAAGCTGGTGCGCCCCGTCGGCGCGCGGTACCGACGCTCGCTCGGGCGGCTCACCACGGCGTTCCTTGAGGCCGTCCAGGCGCTGGAGACCCTCGCTTACGCCCGCGCGGGGACGCGTGTTGCCGCCGAGCTTGCGCACCGCGGCGAGACGCACCGGCGCGGCATCATGCGCCTGCTGGCCGTCAACCAGCTGCTGATCCTCGTGCTCGACCTGACGTTCTCGCTCACCCTCGTCGTGGCCGCGGCGGGGCTCGCCGTCGGCCGGGTGCACCAGGAGACGCTCACGCTCGGGGAGGGCGTCGCCGTCGTGCTGATCGCGCTGCTGGCCACCGGGCCGGTCGACGTCGTGGGGCAGTTCTTCTACATCGGGGTCGGCGGGCGGGCTGCCGAGGCGCAGCTGGGCGCGCTCATCGGCCGCGAGGCCCCGGCGCCGCGCGCCGCCGCACAGGGCGGCTCGTCGTCCGCGTTGGAGCTGATCGACGTCGCCGCCTCGTGGCCGGGCGGCCCGATGGTGCTCGACGGCCTCTCGCTGGCCGTGCGCGACGGCGAGCGCGTGGCGCTGGTCGGGCCGAGCGGCGCGGGCAAGTCCACCGTCGGCGCCCTGCTACAGGGGCATCTGGTTCCGTCGTCCGGCCGGGTCTTCGTGGGCGGCGTCGACGCCTCGGCCGACCCGGCGGCGGCGCGGGCCCGCCTCGCCGTGGTCGAGCAGCGCACCTTCCTCTTCCTAGGCACGATCGCCGAAAACCTCCGCGTCGCCGACCCCGCCGCGACCGACGCGCGGCTGTGGGAGGTGCTCGGACTGGCCGGGCTGGCCGACGAGGTGGCGGCGATGCCGCGAGGCCTCGACACCCCGGTCGGCGAGCACGGCGCGCTGCTGTCCGGCGGCCAGGCCCAACGGCTCGGCATCGCCCGCGCGTGGCTCCGCGACGCGCCGATCCTGCTGCTCGACGAACCCACCAGCCAGGTGGATCTGGCCGGCGAGGCCGCCATCCTGGGTGCCCTCGACCGGCTCGCGGCCGGTCGCAGCGTGCTGATGATCGCCCATCGGCCGGGCGCGATCCTCTCCGCCGACCGCACCGTCGAGCTCGCCCCGGTTCGAGGGGCGACGGCATGAGTCGGCCGGCCCTCACCCGGTGGCTCCTCGGCCACACCCGCAGCCTCGTGCCCACGCTGGCGCTGGCGGTCGTGGCGCGCATCCTCGGCCAGCTCGCCGGGGTCGCGCTGCTCGTCACCGCTGTTTCCGCCGTCGTCGAGGCATGGGTGCAGGCGATGCTGTCGTCCACCAGCGCCGGGGCGAGGACCGCGCTCTCGCCCTGGCCCGTGATCGGCGTGCTCGCCGGCATCGCGCTGGCCAAGGCGGCGCTGCGCTACTCGGAGCACTACGCGGGGCATTGGGTGGCGTTCACCGCGCTGCAGCGGCTGCGCGACCTGTTCTTCGAACGCCTGGTGCCGCAGGCGCCCGCCGCCACGCGCGGCAGGGCCGGGGCCGAGCTGACCCAGCGCGCCACGCGCGACATCGACCGGATCGAGGTCTTCTTCGCCCACACCCTCCCGCCTGCGGTCTCCGCGGTCGTGGTGCCGGCCGTCTCCCTGACCTGGCTCGGCGTCGCCGTCGACGGCGCGCTGGCGATCACCGCCGCGCCGTTCGTCATCGCGGCGCTCCTGGTTCCCTGGCTCGCGGGCCCCGCGACCTGGGCCGCGGCCCGCCGCACCGCCCGGCGCCGCGGCGCGCTCGCCGCCCACCTCGGCGACGACGTGCAGGGCCTGCGCGAGATCCTCGCCTTCGACCTCGCCGACGCGCGCCTCGCCTCCCTCGACGACGCGAGCGCCGAGCTCGCCGCCGCCCGCCGGGCCTCGGGGCGGGTGCAGGCGCTCCGTGCCGCGCTCGGAACCGGCCTGCAACTGGGATCGCTGGTGGCGCTGCTCGCCGTCGGCTCGCTCGGGAGCGACGTCGCCATCGCGGCCACCGTCGTGGTCGCGCTGTGGAAGCCCACCCAGGGCATCGACGACTTCGTCACCGGGCTGGACGAGTCCTTCGCCGCCGCGGAGCGCGTCCGGGTCGTCATCGAGGCTCCCCCGCGCGTCGCCGATCCCGCGAGTCCGGCGCCCGCGCCGTCGGGGCACGACGTGGCGCTCGACGGCGTCTCGCTGACCTACCCCGGCGCGGCGCGGCCGGCCCTCGACGGCGTCTCCCTCACCTTCCCCTCCGGTTCCTGGAGCGCGGTGGTCGGCGTGTCCGGCGGCGGCAAGTCCACGCTGGCGCACCTGCTCCCCCGCGGCTTCGACCCCGACTCCGGAACCGTCCGCCTGGGCGGCGTCGACGTCGCACACCTGTCCCTGGGTGAGCTCCGCTCGCGAGTCGGGTTCGTGGCGCAACGCCCGACGATGCTCTCGCGAACCCTCGCCGACAACCTCCGTCTCGCCGCCCCGGACGCCCCCGACGACGACCTCGTCGCCGCGCTGCGCATCGCCGCGCTGGACGACTGGCTCGCGGGCCTGCCGGAGGGCCTCGCCACGAGGATCGGCGAGCGCGGCTCGACCCTCTCCGGCGGCCAGCTGCAGCGGATCGCCCTGGCGCGCGCCCTCGTCGCGCGGCCGTCGGTGCTCGTCCTCGACGAGGCGCTCAGCCAGCTCGACGGCCCGACCGCCCGCGTGGTGCGGGACCGGCTGGCGGCCCTCCCGGGCCCGATGACCGTGATCGAGGTGACCCACCGCGTCGACCTCATCGACGACGCCACGTTCGTCGCCGTCCTCGACGCCGGCCGTCTCGTCGCCTCGGGCACCGCGGCCGCGCTGCGGAGGGACAACGAGGCGTTCGCCCTCCTCGAGGCCCGAGGAGCCTGACCCCGCGTCGTCGTTGCCGCCGCATCCGTTCGATCCCGGATCTGCGGTCGTCCAGAATCGCTATTGACAGCGGTCGGGCTCACGGAGGAACGTTAGGCAACTTCATTGGTTGGGGGCACCCGTGGACGAGACGCGCACTCGCGAGTTGTCGCTCGAGGCCGGTCCCCGCGCGGGCGGCGTCGACCCGGCGCGGCTGGTCCTCGCCCGCTACGACCGCGACGCCGACCGGTTCAACGGCCCCCGGCTCGGCGCGTTCTGGGAGTCCGTCGCGCTCGCGCACGAGATGGGGCGCCTCGGGCAGGGGCGCCGGATCGCCGTCATCGACACCGGGTTCGACCGGTCCTTCCCCGTCCTCGCCGCCCAGACGCATCTGTTCGACACCCACCCCCAGGCCCGCACCGCCCACGGCTCGGCGGTGGCCCTGTTGATCCACGCCGTCGCTCCGGCAGCCACCCTGCTGCTGGCGCCCGTCGGCACGGACGAGGGCCTCGACGAGGAGCGCATCGTCGCGGCGATCGGCCTCGCCGTCGAGGCCGGAGCCGACGTCATCAACCTCAGCATGGGCCGCTCGATCCCCTACAAAGAGGCCGTCGACGACGAGGTCACGCGGGCGGCGTACCGCGATCCCGGCGGCGACCCGCTCGTCAACCACGCGGAACACCGGCGCGCCCACCCGGACTGGCGCACCGCGCTGCGCCCGCGTCCCGCCGACCCGCTCGAGCGGGCGGTCGCGGGCGCCATCGCCGCGGGGTGCACCGTCGTCGCGGCCGCGGGCAACAGCCTTTCGCACGTGTACTCGCCGGGCCTAGTCACGGGCGTGGTCTCCGTCGGGTTCGTGAAGGACGTCCGGGCGCTCGCCAAAGAAGGCGGCGAGATCTCGCAGGCCGGGAAGCCCACAGGGTTCAGCCAGACGGTGTGGCACGACCTCGGGCTCGTGCAGCCCGCGGGAACCATCGGGACGAGCTTCGCCGCCCCGCTCACGTCGGGTCTCGTCGCGACGATGCCGGACCGCTCCATCATTCCCCGGTATCTCCGGGCCGCGGCCCTGGCCGCGGAGGCGGATCTCCTGGCGACCGTCCCCCAGATGACCGGTCAGCGCTACGAGATCGCCGCGCAGCTCTACGAGGACGCCGTGAACGGCGACCCGCATCGGCACTGGGCATCGGAGCCTTCGTCCATCGGGCCCTGCCCGGAGTGCGCGCTCCTCGCCGGGCCGTCCTATATCAACGGCGGCAGGCACTGGCTGAGGGGCGGGCGCGTGGACGCGGCCGAGCAGGTGCTCCGCGCCGCGGCCGCCTTCGCCCCGCTGAGCCCGCACGCGCACGCCAACCTCGGGGTGACGCTCGCTCTCCGCGCCGAGAGCGTCCGGGTCGCCGGCGACGTCGACGCGGTGGGCCGCCTGCTCGCCGAGGCCCGCGACGAGATGCGGCGCGCCGTCGACCTGCGCCCCGACCACGAGGACTACCGCGGACGGCTCGCCGAGTTCACCGACGGCGCCGCGGACCCGGGGAACTGGGCGTTCCGGCTCAGCTCACCCGACACCCCAGAAGACAACAACCGAGAGGACCCGACATGACGAACATCAGCATCCGCCTGGGACTGGACGACGACGAGGCGCTCGCCGCGGCGCTCGAGGTCGCCGACGCGACGCCCTCCGTCACGGCCGAGGTCGAGAGCATCCCCGGCGGCGAGGCCGGCGCGCTGGTCGAGCCGGTCACCGTCATGCTGATCGGCGCGGGCGTGCTCGCCGCCGCCCAGTTCATCCTCGGCTGGTGGGAGAGGGTGCGGGGCGGGCTGGTGATCGACCAGCGCGAGGGCGCCGAGCGCACCGTCTACCGCGACCGCGACGTGCCGTGGGGGTACGTCGTCGTCTTCCCCGCCGACGGCGGGAAGGTCACGGTCGAGACCAAGGATGCGCCGAAGGACGCCACCGAGCGCCTGATCGGGCAGGTGGTCTCCGGCGTGCTCGGGTCCGCCGACGCCGTCAAGGCCGCCGTCAAGGAGCTGCTCGGCGAGGGCAAGGCGAAGGCAGACCCCGCCCCTGCCGGGTAGCTCACTGCCCTGCGGGGTAGCTCACTGCCGCTCAGCGTGCGCCGCCCAACCGGCCTCCGCGGGGAGCTCGCGGAGGCCCCTCGTCGACGCCGCGAGCATGGTGGCGGCCAGGCAGATCGCCGCGGCAAGGACGAGCGTCCACCCGCGGCCTGCCAGACCCAGGCCGACCCCGGCGATCAGCGGCGCCAGCGGCATCGCGCCCGTGGCGAACACCGTGATGGCACCCGTCGCCCGCCCGATCAGCGCCGACGGCGTCGCCACCATGAAGTAGCCGAGCAGCGCGGCGTTCAGCGCGGGCGCGCCCGCGATCGAGACCGCCATCAGGACGGTGATACCCAGGGGATGGGTGACGAACGGGAGCGCGAGCGTGCCGACGGCGAGCAGGACGAGCCCGCCGATGGCGAGCCGACCCGCGGGAACCCGCGCGACGAGGATGGGGGCGACGAGCGCGCCCGCCAGCATGCCGAGGCCGAGCCCGCCGGAGACCAGCCCGATCACGGTCGGCGACGACCCCGACTGCTGCATCGAGTACACGACGGTGCTCACCGCCGCGTTGAAGCCGAGGTTGATCAGCGTGCTGACGAGCAGCGCGCCGCGCAGGTCCGGGCGCGAGAACACCCAGCGGAAGCCGTCGGCCAGCTCGCCGAGGAAGCGTCGCCCGGGCGCGGTCGGCGGGCCATCAAGACCCTCCTTCGACTCCGGGCCTGTGGCGGCGACGTCCT
>RRZT010630297.1_pt1 | contig 20646 bp, 24 predicted proteins | sample 2165551 | NCBI WGS metagenome assembly RRZT01 (sample SAMN10456910, study PRJNA506462) | wastewater metagenome | biome: wastewater; feature: sludge; material: wastewater sludge; isolation source: wastewater sludge with Escherichia coli K12::gfp cells carrying plasmid... | place: USA: Moscow, Idaho... | reverse complement strand
TCACCTGTTCTGTCTAGTACAGAGAGTAAGAACTAGAATGCTGTTTCGACTGTTTTCAGTCTTCATCAGTACAGACACACATCTGTAGACAGCGAACAGTTTAAAGACTTGTTCAGGTCTATAAGTTTTAGCAAGAATGAGCGAATTTCAAAGCATCTGCATAATTTCCGCAATTTGCCATCAAATCAGCATTATCCCATTTTTTAAATACAACAACTAAGAATCTAATATTATTCAAATCACGAGGATCTTTGATAATAACAGTATTAAGACCAATAGTGTGCATACGTACGTGGAAACGATTAGCTACATATTTCATGATTATTTCTCCAGTAAAATAAAGGTTATTCTGTGACAGTTTGCCATCATCAGTATGCAGGGAACTACCACTACATAGACATGAGTATTTCTACCCATGTTTCGGCTTTAGTTTAGAAGTGAATGACCTAGGTCCATTGCACCCTCTAGAGTACCGCAATGTGCAACTAGAGTCTTATGTACCCTAGTAACAACATAGAAACGATCTAGACGGAAGACAACAGCCCATTCATTAGCTAGAGCTACAGTTTGATCCGTATAAGTGTTAAATTCAAATTTCATGATTATTTCTCCTATTAAGTGGGAATCACCCTGTGTATGGTAGACCTTTTTTAGACCTGTCTATGTCTTTGTAAACCCTATATGAGGGAGGGTTGTTTCCCTATATGACTATCTGCATATGTACAGTACGATGTGTACTATTATTTAGCTTTCTCATACTGTGCATAAGTCCTGTCCATCTCTGCATCAAACACCTTCAATGCATATTCTGATAACCCTTCTGTACCGAATGGCACAAAAGACTCAGGATTAGCAAAGAATTCGCTGATATTAAGATTAATAAGTGCAAATAGTTCACGTTGTTGTTGAGGATTCATAGTGAACTCCAATAGTGTCTAGTACACAATTATAAATAACTAGAATAAGGTTATATTAATGATATATACACATATGCTCATACACATATCATATATACATCAGTAATATATCCAGTTTTGTAGGGATCTGGAAACCCTAGAACAATTAGTTGCAATATTCAGGAAATAGTACACGTAACAGTGCATCATTCTCTTCACGAATAATATCTAGTTGATCTTTCATAACAACACCTCATAGATGTGGTAGATGGGATAGTATATGCATACTACATAATCATATGTATATAGTATGCACTATTATTGTATCTCTTAGTCTCTTTCTGTACCGAATACTGCTACACATATACCAACAATAATAAGTGGGATAGTTAGCCAGTACGTAGACACAAGTGCCTTAGATACAGTGATATCGATACCATGTACTTCTCCTGCTACAAGAACAAGAAGAATAACAAGAAGAGCTGCGATAATAGATACTAGTAGTGATTTCATGATGTTTACTCCTTAATATATATATGTTTGTCTCATCAGTATGTAGGGAACAACCTCTACATAGACACACCTCAATGAAGAGATGTGTTTCGACTTATTCAGTAGCTTGTGCAACTACATTCTCTATCTTAGAATTATGTTTATTGATAGACTCAATGCCTGTATCGACTATAGCGAAAGCGCCTTTTACGATAGCGAATGCAACAACAGCAATAATAACTAATGATTTCATGGTATGTCTCCTAGACAATTGATTTGAAATGATGGTCTGTACTAATGAATGTAACAAGAGGGTGAGGGCACAACAGACCAAGCCCCCATCTTCTCTAAAACGTTACAAATAAAACCTGGTCTACGTTTGTGGATTATACTTTTTAGGTCTGTCTTGGAAGTTTTTACGGAGGTAATTAGTAGAGAGATGATAGCCGAACAAGTTCGTCAATCTTGCAGAGCAAGCGCAGGACAGGAGGTGGGGGCAAAACGGAGGGGTGGGGGGGCAAAATTAGAGGCACCCCTCTTTTAAAAATATAAATATTGAGTTAAAATAAATATCTATTATTCAATAATATTTAGAGGTATTGTTCCTCAACTATTTTTCTGCTAAAGTGATTAAATATTAGCCAACAGATGACAAAATAACATATTTTAAAGAGAACAAATCGTATGATTACAATTACAACAGGCGATGGTAAATTTTTCTTCTCAGACTTTGTAAACTTATTTGAGGAACAGTCTGCTGAGATTGACGAAAACGCATTGGACTTAAAAGAACTTCAGTACCTTCTTTCTGCTTATAACACTAAACGTATCTATACTAACGAAGAAGATTATGTAAAAATTCGAGATAGAATTGCTTTACTATCTACATCAAGTTCAGGTGGAGGTGGTGCTATTGATCCAGCTCTTTTAGGATTAAAAGAAGACAAATCTAATAAAACAACTACGATATCAGGGACTGGGTCTAATATTTCGTATCCAACCACTAGTGCTGTTGTTAATTATATGAATGGTACTTTAACCTCTTTTAAAACATCCTTAGAATTAAACACCTACGCTAGACTGTCAGACCTAACGTCTAGGTTATCTACTAAAGTAGATAAGACTCAATTAATGAATTACCCAACCACTATAGAAGTAGATACTAAAATAGCTGCTGTAGATCTATCTTCAAAAGCTGACAAACTGGTTGAGATCCCTCAATCAGCCCTAGATATTCCTGTTTCTATGGGTATTCCTTTATATACATTAGACACTGGAGGTAATTATATTCTTTGTGAACCTGATTCATGGGTTGACATTGGGAATGGAATGTGTATCCCTGCGTATAGCAAATCTAAACTACAAAGTGTATAATGTGTTGCGGCCACTGCATAAGTGGTAATTACAATAAGAGCTTATGCTCTATAAGTGAGAGGTAAACCTCTTAAAAAAAGGAAATAATATGACACATATTACTAAACTTACAGAAATCGTTGGTGGTCGTTTACTACCATCTGATAAAAAACTATCTGCTTCTTTACTAGAAGTTGATACTGTTATACCAGAAGTTGGTGCTGGTAGATTAACTATTACAGGAGATACTCTAGGATTTGACTATACAGGTCTTGCAACTGAATCTTATGTAATGGGTGCTATTGAATCTGCACAGCTTAACGGTGGAGAAGTAGATCTTAGCGGTTATGCTACTAAAGTTGATCTCTTAACTAAAGTTGACAAGGTTGAAGGTAAAGGTTTATCTACTAACGACTATACCGATGCTGATAAAGCTAAAGTAGATGGAATTGACACTTCTATCTCAACTGCGGTTAATGCTGCAATTACTGTCGTAGTAGATGGAGCACCTGCTACTTTTGATACTTTAAGAGAGATTGCTGAGTGGATCGAAAATGATGGTGTTACTGCTACAGACTTAGCTTTAGATATTGCTGATAAAGCAGATAGAAGAGAACTTTCGGGCTATGCTACAACTGTAGCAATGACTCAGTTAGAAGGGCAAGTTTCAGATGGTCTTTCTAACAAAGTAGATAAGGAAGCTGGTAAGGGATTGTCTACTGAAGATTTCACTACTGCTTATAAAACTAAATTAGATGATATTGATAATCAGAAGTTGGATATTCCAACTTCGGTAAGCTCTTCTACAATTACGACTCCAACTGTTAACTCAATACCTTTATACACTTTAGGTAATAATGGAGATTATGTTCTTTGTACTCCAGATGCATGGTTAAATATCAATGGCCTTTTAGTTCCAGGATACAACCCTACAACTGTCCAAGGTTAAGTATAAAAACAGATCACACAAGGTGGGGGCTTCACGGCTCTCACCTTTTTTATTATAAGGATGCAAAGGGATTAAAATGACAGTAAAAAAATTAACGACAATAGAGGATGGAAGATTAGTACCCACTGATCTCTCTATGGATGCAGATTTAATAGAGATTAGTAGAGTAGAAGGGAATAAGTTAGAGGTTAAAGAAGACGGACTGTACTATAAAGAAAGAATCGTTGCTGATGGTTTAGAGTCCGATGGAGAAACTATATACATAAAAGACTACGGTATTAACCCAAAAAAGATTTCTAAAATTTCTAGTACCTATTCTTCTGCAGAAGTTACTCCTGAAACATTACAAAGTCTAGAGGATCATTTAGCTAATCTTTATGGGTTGGTACAAAGACTTAAAGGAAATGTTGTAGAAAATTATGATAATGTTAATAATAACTTACAGTCGCTCAATACTAGTTATATAGAGTTACAAGAGAGTCTATTAAGAGATTATTATACTAAACAATCTATTGATGTTTCTTTAAATAATAAAGTTAATAAGACAACCTTAGATCAGTATTCGACAACTTTAAGTACAAATGCAACGATTGATAGTAAGATTTCTGCATATGATAATAATATAGCTTCTAATAAGTATAGATTAAAGTCTGACCCAATACCTGTTACAACTTTGTATAAGTCCTCAGGTATTTACACAACCTCTCCTAAGATTTTTACAGGAATAGCTACTGCAAATAGTTCTGGAGATTGGTCTATAGACTATACATCCGCTGGGTTTACAGAAATTCCTGCTGTTTTTGCAACAGGTGTTTCTGTAGGAACTGCATCTGGAGATAGACGTTTTGCTACGATAAATTTTGGGCAACCAACTTTAAATAGTTGTTCTGGAAAACTTGCATCTGCAGCTTCTGCAGGTTCTGCAGGTTCTGCAGGTAAAGTACAAGTAATAGCCATAGGAAGATGATAGGTATTATTTTCCGCAAAGGAATGGGCTAAAACACTGGTTAAGAAATAATCAAAAATTTTTGCGGCACTACGTGATAAATTAATTCTTAATTTATTTCACGTTATTTTGGGGGTAGATTGCTACTAATCTATAAATATGGAGAGTTATAAATAAAACTAATAAGGAGTCGTATATGACTAGTTTAAAAAAAGGTGACAAGGGTACAGAAGTACGTGAGTTACAAATTGCATTACAATCTAAAGGTTTTGATGTTGGAATTGTAGATGGTGCTTTTGGTACTAAAACAGAAGTAGCTTTAAAAGAGTTTCAAAAACAACTAGGCGTAACAGCTGATGGTGTCTTAGGTTCTTGGGTTGCTAGTAAGTTATTAACTAAGACATCTGTTGGAAAGATTATAACAATTACAGCTGGGCATAATAATAAAGATCCTGGTGCTGTTAATGGAAAAGTGACAGAAGCTAATGTTGTAACAGATATGAGAAATATTGTTGCTAAGAAGTTAAGAGCTCTTGGACATACAGTTAGAACAGATGGGGAAGGAGATGATAACAAGACACTTAGTGAGGCTGTTAAGCTAATCAGTGGGAGTGTTATTGCTGTTGAATTCCATCTAAATGCAGCTGCTAGTAAGTCAGCTGGGGGTGTTGAGGCGTTATCTGCTTCAAAACATAAAAAGGTTTCACAAGACATTTGTTTAGGTATTTCTAAAGTTTTAGGAAATAAGACTAGAGGAAATGAAGGTGGATGGAAACCAGAGAATAGTGGACAACACAGTAGATTAGCCTTTGTATCTAATGGTGGTATTATTTTAGAGACATTCTTTGTATCTAATGATAGTGAATTAGCAAAATATAATGCTAATAAAGATAAAGTCTGTAATGCTATTGTGGAAGCTATTATTAAAAATATCTAAGAGGTATTTATGATAAAATTTTTAAAAAGACTTTTTTGTTTTCATATTTTTGAGTACGATCTAACTGAGGTTACTAGTGAACATCACATAGTCATAGATTGTAGAAAGTGTGGTAAAAAGAAAGAAGAGTTTAAATGAGGTAATTATGGCTATCAAAGCTGGACAATACTTGTTAAACCCAGCAGCAGCGGGAGCCGTCTTAGGCGGTTCTTGGGCTACAGCTGCTAACCTTACAGAAGGCACGGACTGGAGTGTAGGTCAATACGCAACAAATGGAGCATTGTTAGGAGGTGGCTTAGGTGCTGCACTAATGGGTTACAAAGGTTATAAAAACTTTAAAGTAGGTAATTTTACAAATCCAATGAGCAAGATTACTGAACAACTAGATACTTCTAAGGTGACTCCTGGAACTAAGAAGTTACTAGAGAATCTCTTTTAAGAGAGAGGTATAGAGATGAATGAAACAGAAAAACGTGATCAATGTTATCACAGGTTTAACCATAGAGACGGTGAGGCGGAGATAGAAGTCGTTAGTCAAACTACCGAGACAGTAATACCAATTGAGGATTCAGTTAATCAACCTCCACAAAATGGTGCTGATAATGGTTATATAAGCCTACCTAGTAAATTATCTTTTAACTTATTCTTAGGTTGGATGGTACACCTACTTGTGATAAGTGTAGGTGGTACTTCTATGTATACCTCTATGAAAAGTGAGCAAGCTATTCTAAATGATAAGGTTTCAAGAATAGAAGCAAATATGTACACAGTAAATGAAGCTAATCTAAGACTCGAAATGCAAAAGGCTGAGATTGCAGCGTTAAAAGAAGAATTGGAAAAAAATAGATAATAAGGACTATATAATGAAACTAGTAGATAATTGGAAAAATCTCTGGAAATCTTTAACAGTACAAGTTAGTGCACTTGGTTTAGCTGTAACTCAATTAATGTACTTAATCCCTACTTGGGATATGGTACCAGATGAAGTTAAAGCTGCCATACCTCCTGAACATTTACCATATGTCACAGGATTCTTTTTTGTGGCTACTATAGTAGCTAGAGCAAAGTATCAGGCTTCATTACATGTTGATAAAAAAGAAGAGGAAGAATAATTGAAAGATTTTATTCATAAAACACTTATCAATGCAGGAGGAAAAGATGCTGTCTCCAATATGTTAACTGGTGCTGCGATGGGTGCTGGAGCAAACACTGCTCTTGGTGCTATTCAAGGTGATTTTGATATCATTGGAAATGCTACTTCTGGCGCCCTTTTGGGTGCTGGGGGTGGTGCAGCTCTTCGTCATGCTGGCGATAAATATACATCAGGCATAGCAGCTATGCAGAAAGCTGGTAAAGAAGTTCCAGGTACATTTAATACGAATATATTCACTCATGCTATTAAAGAAGAAGCAGACTTTATGGGTAATCCAGAGATGATGAAACGTGCTCAGGGTATGGCAGGAATGCCGTCTGCAAAAGGAGCTACAGCTAATGCACCAACTGGTGGATCTGTTAATACAGGATCTAGAAAAGATGGTGGTGTTAATAGGCCAGGTGCAGAAGGTCATCGAGACCAACCTATTGCTCCTACTCATGTTGAAATACCTTCTATGCCTTCTTTTGATAGAATGGGTATGCCAATGAGTAGTGGTACTGCTAAGATACCTGTTGTTCCTAACACAGATAGTGTTGGTGAAGCTATTGGTAGATCTGGTAATAAAAAGGGTGGAGGTTTTACTCCAATGAGTGCAGAACAGGTAATGGCACAGGAGAGTAGAGGGGTCGGTCAGGCTGCTAGGGACATAGGTAGAAATATGACTAACCAAGCACAAGATTACGTTGATGGATGGAACGCTCTTGGTAGAGAAGCTAAGATCTCTCAACAAAAGTCTGCAGGACAATCAAAACGAGATGCAAGGGCTGCTAATAGAGATACTGGAGATAGTTTAGTAGGAGACAGCAATAGCTATAAAGAGTTACTAAAAGAATCTCAAGAGAAAAAAGCAGCTGCTCAAAGCTTAGCTGATGAAATTAAAGCTGGTGGTTATGTACCTGATAATAAAGGTGGTTGGAAACTACCTTCAGATCCAGTAACATCCGCACAAAGTGCTGCTGGAGATATAATCGCTGGAGTCTTCAGAGAGACAGGTAGAGGTTCTATTAAGAAACCAACTAGTTTTGAAGGAGGAACTTTACGTTTACCTAAAAAACCTATAGACAGTTCAAACTTTAAACCTAGTTACAGAAATGGAGAGTATGTACATCCTCAACACAATAAAGTTAAGAAATATCAACCTGAGAAATAAACAATGAGTACATTTACTAAAGCAGGGAATTACTTGCATGACCAACTTCTAAACGGTGTTGGTACTAGTGCAATGAGTCATATAAGTGCTGGTGCAGGGTTAGGAGCTTTCGTAGGAGGAGGCTCTGCTCTTGCAACTGGTAATGACAGTGTTATGGGTGGGGTAATGGGAGGTGCTGTTCAAGGAGCAGTGCTTGGCGCTGGATCTAAGTATGCTAGTATGCAGTATGCAAAAGGTGTAGCTAACTTTGTTCAGAACACAGTAGACCCTGCAACTAAACAAGTATTTAGTGGCGTTAAAGAATCTCTTGTTAAAGATGTTAGTAATTTTAAATTCGGACATTTTACAGCCCCTAATACTAATAACATACATGCTAACTATTGGCATCCAGATGCTAATGTATTTAAACAAACTCCTTTTGGAGAGTATAATCCAAGATTTACTCCGCCAGCTGATGGAAGTAAAGTAAGAAGAACTGGAATAGAAATGGACCCTTCTGGTCAGTTTATAAATTATAAGTAAGGAATAACAATGCAAGTCTCGGATGAAATGATGGAGATCTTAAAACAAACTCACAAATTTACAAGACTGCCTTGGGTAGCTAAGACAGGTTTAACCTATATAGGGTATGGTCATATAATGACTAAAACTGAAAACTATAAAAAGTTACCAAAGAAAGATTGTATATTGTTGTTTGAAAAAGATATTAAGAGAATTAACAAACAGTTAAATTTAATATTTAAAGAAGAGATTCCTCAAAATCATTTTGATGTACTTGCAAGTGTTATATTTGACATAGGTTATGAGTTATTTAAAACGTCTAGTTTATTAACACTATATAAGAAAGGCTTGATCGAACAAGCAAGCCTACGTATAATGGTTTGGAGTAAGTATAAGGGAGTTCATACAGAATCCTTAGAATATAGAAGAAAAATTGATTTTAAAATTTTTACATCCAACGATTATACAATATAGGAGATATAAGAATGGATAGTGGATTAAGTCCTAAAGAACAAGTAGAGTTAATGTTAAAGAGAGCTCGTACAATAGAACAGATGAAAGAAGAAGTTGTAGAAGATATCCCAGAGATATTAATTAAAGAGGAAGAACCTCCTCGACTCCCTTCTTTATATGAGCCAGTAACAAGTCTATCTCTTGTAGAAGATGTTGAAGAAACTAAAGATAGTATTATTGCTAGGTTCTCTATAGATCCTGACGATTATAGTAGCGTTAAATTAAATAAAGAATCTCAAACTAGAGTTAAAAAAGCTTTAGGTAGGATGACAACTGGTGCTTCTGCTTCAGTACCTATCATCTGCAGAGGGTCAGATTGCTCGTATAGTGAAAGATGCTTAGATGGTGATTCTTTAGTTTTAATGTCTAACTTAAAGAAGAAAAAGATAAAAGAATTAGTTATTGGTGATAGAGTATATTCAGCTAATAAAGAATACAGATTAGAAAGCCAAACAGTTAAAGATATTTCAATTAATAAAGCTAAAGTTAAATATAAGATAACAACTAAGTCTGGATTAGAAATAAAAGCAACAGCTAACCATCCTTTTGCTACTTTTAAAGATGAAGAAGTGTTGTGGAAAACATTGTCAGATGGATTAGTAGTTGGAGATACTTTATTAGTCATAGAAGATTTTAGAGAGGGTGCTGTTCATACTGATAGTATTGGAGATTTCCTTGTAGATACAATCACAACTATTGAATATGATTCTATAGGAGATGTGTATGATATAACTGTTAGTAATAATCATAATTTCATTGCACAAGACATATTATCCCACAACTGTCCTTTCTATCAAGAAAATGCTGCTCCTGTTGGTAATCCTTGCCTTGTTGAAGTAACTATTGCTGAATATTGGACTAAGAAGTATATGGAAGATTTAAATATAAACCCTGACAGTATTTCAGAATTACATACATTATCTCGTTTAGTAGAAATATCTATCATAGAAAACAGATTAACTATGTATATGTCGATACATAACCCTGACCTAACAATGGATGTTATTACAGCTGTTGATGATAATGGTAATGAGATCTATAACAAAGCTTCTTCTATTGCATTTGAACAACGTGAAAGATTAGATAAATCTAAATTAAAAATCTTAGAATCCTTAGCTGCAACTAGAGAGAAGAAAATGAAACTTCAGATCAATGCTGGTGCTGCTGTTAATCAATCTTCACATCTTTTAAATATTAAAGAATCACTATCTTCACTAACACAACAATTACAAACAATGAAAGATGCCAAGGTAGTTAATAAGTAATATGAAAAAGTTTAAAAAACATGTAGCTACGGAAGAAGAGAAAAAGTTAATCGGTTATTTAACTAAAAAGAAAAGAGTAAAAAAAGTTAATGTATATTTTAATAAAAAGACATCTGATGGACAAACTAAATATCTATCAGGTGACTTCTACTCTAGAAAGAATAATACTGAATACTTTTATAGATCTTCATATGAGCTTAAATGCTTCTTAGATCTAGAGAATGACCCTACCGTAGATAGTTATGTTTCAGAAGGAATGTCATTACCATATAAGGATAGTAAAGGAAGTACTAGAACATATATTCCCGATCTTCTGATTCTATATAAAGACGGTTCTATGTGTGTTTGGGAAATCAAACCATTAGAAATGACTAAAGATGCTGATGTACAACTAAAAGCTGAAGCTTGTAAAAAATATCTTAAACAAAAGTTTACTGATATAAAAGTTGATTACAAGTTTATAACTGAGACAGACCTCTTTAAAAATCCTAAAGAATATACAACATTTATAGCAAAAGCAAGAAAAGTAAACTTTAGTAAGAAGTATAGTAAATGAGTTCCAATAATAAAGCATGGGAAGAAGGATCTTTCAGTGGTGTTAAGTATGCAGATTTAGACTTAGTTAGAACATCTCCTCATATTAAAAGATGGAGAGGTAATTCAGACGGATCTTTAACTATAACAGCAAGAGAAGACTCTGATACATATTCTAGAAGTACTACTCATTTTACACTTAACTCTACTGTTCAAGACCACGCTAACGGATCTTTTAGTACAGGAAGATTTGCAGTTGTTTCTAGTTTAAAAGACGCTGGTGAAAAGAATATGATCACAGGGCTGTCTCAAGTAGATACTTGGATGATCCCTGACAGCAAAAAAGAAATGACACTCCCCAATGCTACCCTATTTGCACCAGAGGGAGAAGAGCTTCCTAACATGGAAGGAGTTAAGATCAGGAGGTACAAAGGATCTAGTGATATAGGTGAAAACTACAAATCTTTAACTTCGAGTATAGAAGATTTTTTTAAAGAAAATAAAAAACCTGTATTTGATGTGACACCTCGTGGTTGGAGAGGTAGTTCAGCTCCTACATTAGAAGAAAGATCTTCGTTAGGTCGGTTATTAGGATCTGAAAAATTATTGGACGCTGTACACAGTGGCTCTGTAGATGAAGCTTTTGAAGATAGTTTGAGTGATGGTAAGAAACTTATTCAGTATCTAAAAGCAGATGATTTTGGTGTAAATGAATTACCACCTGGCCAACAGGTAGCTGATGTTGAAAGAAAACTTAATTCATTGTTAGATTCTGTTGATGGAAATAGAAGAGATCTGTATCAAGGAAAGGTTGACGAAGTTATTACTCCTCTTAAGTCTCAATTGAACCAGTGGATTGATAAAAAATTTCCAAAGGAACCTCAAGAGTTAATACCTCCTCCAATACCTAAGTCATCAGTTCCTATGATACCTAATTCTAGCATGCCTCCAGGTATGCCCCCAGTGCCAGGATCTGCTACACCTTCCGTACTTTCTTTAGAAGAGCAAGTGTTAAGAGGAGAGATAACTCCAGCTAAGTTAGCCCCAGGTATGCCTCCACCTCCACAACCTATAGAAAATAAAACTACTGAGAACAAATCTATAGAAAAGAAAACAGAGCAATTAGAGTCTGACCTACTTTATCAAACAGAACAAAAAACACTTAAAGATTTAGAAGAAAAAGCTAATTTAGAAAGAAAATTTATACTAAAGGATAGTGAAAAAGCTTCTAATAAACTTGTTACTGAACTATCTCATACTTTTAAAACAGGAGATTATGTAGTAGGTGAATCAGTTAGTGGTACCTTTATAAAAGATTTAGGTGTTGCTAAAGGAGCTAACTGGGCTGAGGTTAGAGATGAAAAAGGAAGAACACATTCTATTAAAGTAGATGAATTAAAACCTGATATAACAGACTCAGAATTACTAGGTAAAGAAATACCTAAATCTTCCAAAGAAGGTCATATACCAACTACAGATCCTACTAATATTTCTAATATTAAAGGTGATCCTGAAAAAGTTCATGGAGGTGGTAAGCCCCCTGAAAAAGTTGTTAAAACAACACCGTCTACTACAACTAATGTAAACACTTCTGCGGTTACTACCCCTCAGTCTCTAGTTACACCAACACAAACACCTATTACACCGACACCAGCAACTAAAACCACAGCGCAGCCGTCTAAAAAAACTAGTTCAAGTGCACCATCTTCAAAAAATAATACAACTGTTACAAAGAAAACACTGCCCAGTACTCCTAGTTTTACACAAGGACAGTCTGCTTTTTGGAAGGGTCCTGACTACGATTTTCCTGTTACTTTTGGAAATAGTTTCCAAGGTGAAGACGGGAAAATGTATGCTAACGTAACTAATCACATGGGTGGGAAAAGTATAGTACCACTCGATCAGTTATTTGCAGATGAAAAAGGATTTGATCCTAAAAATGTAAGCCAATCAGCAGATCCTACCAATGTTAGAGATATAAAGAGTAAAAATAAAACTAAGCCGTCAAGCAGCAAATCTAAAAGTACTGTTAGCAACACTACAACTAGTTCCTCTGTAAAAGGACAGACAGTCTCTGATAAACCTTACTACAGTCCAGAGACTCCTAGGGCTAATCCAAACTCACCTCTAGAAGGTTTACATAAGAAATCATTTCATAATCAATTAAAAGGAATGGGTATTTATGTACTGGATGTAGAAACAACTGGTGTTAAGAGTTCAGATAAAATGTTCTCTTCTGGTAGGGTTAGGATAGATAGGAAAGGTAATCAGATTGGTAATCAAGCTGTAGAATCTTTTTATGATGTAGGTTCTGGAGGTGCTATTGATAGAAAACATTTTAAAACTGAAGCGGAGTATCAAGAAGCTTTAGAAAAGAACTTAGCTAGAGCTCACTCTAGTAAGAAATTTGGTAACGAACAAAAAGAAAGAGGGTCTTTAGCAGGACACGCTAAGGCTCGTATAGCTGGGGAATTAACAACTCCAGCTCAATTTTTAAGCGACTTTGAGCAAGATATTGCTAATAATCAAAAAGGCTCTATAATTTGGGGACATAATAATCAATTTGAAAATAAACAATTCGATACAGAAAAGTTAGGTTCTGATGAGTACTCTGATGTTCATAGGAGAATGGAAGCTCGTAACATAGTAAATGGTAGTGGATTATTTGGACAATCAAGAACAATGTCCAATAAAAACACTGATCCAAATATGAAAGGTCTAACTCAAAAAGCTACTAACTTACTATATAACGATGTTAATAAAAGTATATTATCTCAAAACCCAGATAAGCTTAGAGCTGCTTTAGGTAAATATGCCGCTGCAAATGTAGATATTATTAATGAAGTACAAAATCAAATAGAGGCTGTACGTCTTAAAAGTGGTAAGTATACTGTAGGCGATTCTTTACACTTATCTAGAGCTCTTATGTCTTTTGGAGCAGTAACGGATCAATTCGATCCTAGAAACTTAATGTTCGGTAATAAAATTGAGACGTTAGCTCATGTTATGTTAGGAGGTTATCAAGAAACTCACCAAGCATTAGATGATGCTATAGTTCAAGGTAAGATTACTTCTAGGTTAACAGAGGAGATTGATAAGTTTAGAGCAGATCCTAATTATAAGTCTCAATTAGTTGCTGATATGAATAAACATATTACAGAGAATAGAGGTAAGTTAGCTAACGATACTTTCAAAAGCTCTATTATGCGAGAACTTCAAGAAGTAAAACATCTTGGAGATACAGATGGTTTAACTAAGACTTATGACTGGATTAGAAAAACAACTGAAAACTATTCTGTGATAGAAGAACATGCTGCTGATAGAGCTGCCTATGCTGAACAGTTTAAACAAGCTCTTGATAAAGCCTATAGAGAAAAAGAAGCTACAGCTGATACAGTAAAAGCTTCTATGGAAAAGTTTATAGAACAGAATCAAGTAGAAGGTGCAGCTAGTCGTATTAATGGACCAGAAAGAGCTAAAGATGGTAAAAGTATTATGAAGAAAGCTCTAGATGGTAAGAAAAAATTCATAGCAATAGGAGGAGGTTTAGCTGCAGCTAACTTATTCTTAGGTGGTGGAGAGAAAGGTGAAGATAAGAAGTACAATACATATGATGAGTTGTATAATAATCAATACTATGGATCGGGCTTCGCAGACTGGCAAGAAAGAAACAATGCTCATAAAATTTTATATTAGGATATAAACGATGGCTGAAAATATCAATAATTATTTCTCAAGAATTGGATTAAGTGTTAATATAGATGATACACAGACAGATCCAGCAGCTAGACGAGCTTTAGCTTTAGAGGAATTAAAAAAGAATGTAATAGGTACTGATAGCGTATCTGGCAACAAGACTTTTGTAACAGAAAGTCAAGCCAAGCATCTATATGATAACCACTATAACCAGAAAAGAAGTACCAGTTCTACTGTCAATAAGATGAGAGAAGAGTCTGCTATTAAAGATGTCACTAGAATAAGAAGTGATTTTCACAGAACTCAAGGTAATGTTGGTGCTAGTAGTATGGTAGGTGGAGCTTCTATGGGGTACTCTATTGGATTCAGTGGTCACAGAAGAGCCTCTCAATCAGCTTTAGCAGGTTCTGCTATGTTTGATACGGCAAGAGCTTTTTCTGAAAACTCATTAAACTCTTTAGGTATAGTTACTAACCAACAACGTATGCAATTTAAAAGTAGTGGTATGTTAGGAAAAGCTGGAGCCTTACTAGGGCCAGGACTAGGTGCTGCAACTATATTTAGTACGATAGCTGATGGTGGTGATATGTATGAGACAATGACATTTAACCTTGCAGCTGCTTCTGGTATGGCTGGTTTTACTGCAGGAAGTAGGCTAGGAGGCTCCTTATTCCAAGGTGCTCAAATGGTTAAAAATGAACACACTGGCCTTAACCAACTAAAAGGTGGTAAAATGCGATTTGCAGGAGGAGCTGTTGGTGGTGCAATTGGATTTGCAGCTGGTGCAGCTCTTGTAGGAGGTGGTATGTGGGCCGCATCTGACCTTACAAGCAACAATTCAGTTTTAGCTAAAATGGCTAAAGGTTACTCTAGACTAGCCTCTAATGCAGGCACAGAGCAAAATAACAGGACTCTCACAATGAGACAGCAAGCACTTCAACAACTAAGTCAGAGTGCAATAAATGATAGAGCATCTCTCTTAGGTAACGAAGCTGCGGTATTGAGGGGTGTCCTATAAGATGGTAAGAACAACTAGAAAAGATTATGAAGAAAATAGATTTAATTGAACTAATGGATGAGAATAATACAAAGCCTAAGGAGCAAGGTGAGACTTGGGTTGATGTATTAGATAATATTAAAAGAGAGTCAAATAATTTTGATTTAGAAACTATGTGTAATATCTGTATTAAACAACAGTATGAACTAGGTATTAAAGATAAAGATGGAAACTTAATGACACCTATTGAGTGTACTGGTTTACAAACTTTTAAAAACAAAATAGAAACTGAACATAGTTCAGAAGTATATGATGAAATTAAGGAAATGTTATCTGCTGAAGAATTATCACTTGCAGAGCAAACAGTAAACTCTATGACTTGGATGGAACACACTATTAAGGATGAAAAACTATTCTCACCTAGGCCTTATCAGATTCTAATCAATAGTTGTTCTGCTAAAAAGAAAGTCCTAAGAATGGGTAGACGTTGTTTAGAAGAGAACGAAAAAGTCGTTGGTGTTAAGAAGAGTTATAGAGCAAAGCACTTATGGCACTTGTTCAAGAACTATAAAAAGATGCCTGAAATTGTATCATATGATGACGAAACTGGAGAGTTAGTAAGAACAGATCAATACCTAATTATGCCTAATGGGATAGAATTAGTTTATAAAGTTACAACTGAAACTGGACATACAACCTCTGCAACTCTTAAACACCCTCTTTTTGTTTTCTCTAAATCAGGTAAACAATTTGAATATAAAGAGATAGGTGATATTGATATTGAAAATGATCAAATATTATTCTTAGATAATAAGTTACATAATATTAAATCTATCACTAAAGTTGGGATGAGACAGACATATCATATCTCTGTAGTTAAGTATGAAACATTTGCCACTGGAGCTGGATTCTTACACCACAATACTGGTAAGACATTTGCGATGTCTGTAGGATTGCTCCACAGATTACTAGTTAACAAAGGATACCGTGTATTAATGGTAGCTCCTATGGAAACAATGATTACAGAAGTTGTAGAACAGATTAAGAAGTTTTGTGCTGCAATGGAAGAAGATCCTATTATTGCTGCTACACAGAGTCCTATTCATCAACTGACATTTAATACAGGTTCTACTTTTAAAGGTGTTACAGCTGGTGCTTCAGGTGCTAAAGGTACTCGTGGTAAAGGTGCTGATTTACTTTATGTGGATGAGTGTTTCCCTGCTAAGACAAAGATTAAGTTACATGATGGTTCTGTAAAGAATATAGAAGAGATTGAAGTAGGTGATAAAGTATTATCATTCGACGAGAAGAAAGGTAAATTAGTTAGTAAGCCAGTTGTAGCTGTTAAGTGTACTGGTAAAAAAGAAGTATTTAGTTTCACTACTGTTTCTGGTAAGAAGATACATTGTACAGCAGAACATCCAGTACTAACTCGATCTGGTTGGATGGCAGCTCATGAAGCTAATTCTATTGCTACTACAGAGACAAGAAGTGGAGAATATTTCTTTGAAAGCATTATTGGTTGTAAATTAAAAAGCGTAGAGCCAGTATATAACTTAGAAGTTAAAGATACTCATACCTATGTTGCTGATGGATTTATCGTACACAACTGTGACTTTTTAAGACCTAAAGATCTTAACTCTATTCTTGGTATCTTAATGGATAGTAAGAATACTGAATTTTGGGCTTCTTCTACACCAATTGGTGAGACCAATTTATATAAACTAAGTCAAGACCCATCTTTTAAAGAGTTCCACTATCCTTCTTTTGTTATCCCTCACTACTCTGATGAGATGGACGCTGTATTAAGAGCACAGATGGATGAAGCTGGTTATATTCAAGAAGTTAAAGCAGAGTTTGGTGCAGATAATGATAGTGTGTATCCTATTAACTTTATTGAACAAGCTATAGTCAGAGAAGAAGTAATCATCAATGCAGAATACGTATCTAGAAATAGACGAGACTTTATTGTAGTTATGGGAGTTGATTGGAACCACGATAAAGTTGGTACTAGAATAGTTATTCTAGCTTATCACAAATTAAGTGGAAGATATTTTACCATTGTTAAGGAAAAGGTATCTAAAGCTAATTGGACTCAAATACTAGCAGTAGAAAAGATTGTAGACTTGAACAGAATGTACGAAATAGATCATATATATGTTGACGAGGGTTTTGGTATTACGCAAGCCAGCCAATTACGTTTATTCAGTCAAAGCCAGTATGGTAAAGTTCCTCCTAATCATCCTGATTTGAAATTATCTAAAGTTGTTTCAGTTAACTTCAGTGCTTCTATCACACTAAGAGATCCTATCTCTGGTGATGAATATAGAAAACAAACTAAACAATATATGATTGAACACTCTGTTGACTTATTAACACGAGGATTAATTGTGTTGCAAGAAAAAGAGGATGCTGATATAATCGCACAAATGAAGAACTACATTATTAAGACTAAGACTGTCTCAGGATTAAAAACATATACTTATCGTGATGCTCAAGTAGCTGACCATGATCTAGATGCATTTAATATTGCACTTCATGGATTCCATACAGAATATTCTGAGTTTGTATCAACTAGTCCATTAGTAGGTTTAAATACTATACTAAAAGAAGGGTCTAGTTTGCCTGACGAGAGTTCTATAATTTCTTATGGAAGTAATATGATTATTAATACAAAGAAATCACTAATAACAAGTAAGTTCAGACAAGATAGATCTAATAGAGAATTTAAAACAAGGAAAAGATGGTAATGAAAGTAACAGAAACCCCAGATGTGGGTTTAGAACACATCTCTAACTCTTATAAGACAAAAAACGGAGTAGGGATCTGTTTCTTTGACCCTTTGGAAGAAGTTTTACTAGAATTTAATGAAAACACTCGTATCCCTGTTTATCCTACAGAAACTTGTTTTAGACGTTTTTATATTGTTAAAGATAACTATGAAACTAATTTTAACACTGTTTCATTAAAAGCTTATTCTGAGTCTAGTGACTATAAAGTTAAAACAGTTCCAGATAAAGTAGACAACGTAGAACAAATACCTGATGGTAATGTAATGATCGAATTTTTCAGTAACTATCCTTCTGGTATTATTCCTTTTTACTTATATATAGAATCAACAACTACTAGTTACCTAGAAGCCGAATTAATTATAGAATTAGAGGTTAATTAATGACAGATGATATTACAGAACGTGCGCCTATAGATAAAGGAGAGTACGATAAATTAATAAGTGATGCTGAGGAAGTCTTAGCGTCACTCTCTAATAGGTTATCAACTGTTACTGTTATAGTGGGAAAGAGTTCTACAGAAGTTCTAAATGCTATTAAAAAGGTATTTGGCCCTAAATATATAAAAGCAGATGGAACATCTGAAATAACTTTTGATATGTTTAAACAGCTAACAGATTCGTTAAAAAGAGTTGGAGAGAATAAGGTAGAGGAGTACTTATAATGTTAAGTACTACTTTTCTTTTTACAGACCCAGAACAAATAAGTATAGTTGATAAACAGAAAGCAGAACTATACATGCAGATATACCAATATGCTGCAGAAGACTTTCTAACAACAGCAGATGCTAATTCATATTCTATTCGATTAACAGAATATTTTGTAAGCGTAGAGACACAACTGACTCGTATCTTTGCTATGTTAGCTAAGCACACTCATCAAGGGGCACACGGGATGACATCTCCTCCTATCACTGGCTTTGCTTGTACTTGGTCAGCTTTACGACAACCAACTCTACTATTTACGTCTGGTGTTAAACCTAATCTATATAATAACTACACAGTACCAGGTACTGCTTTTGAAGGTGCTCCTACTTTTGGATTAAGAAGATCTATGCCACTTCAAATAATAAATAAGACAACATTACCACCAATTTTAACTACAACTGTAAAAGGATTAGCATGATATCTGTAGAATATAAGGAAGAATCTTCTAACCAATCAGATGAATATTTAAGATATGCTCAGTTGATTATTAATGCCTTTACTAAAGCATTAGATCAGAATGAATGTAATGTAAAAGCATTAGTTGGTATCCACGAAGAGATTAGAGATCAAAAACAAACTCTAGAAGATCTTTGGGATCTAACTAAAACAAATAAACACGAAAAGAATAATAATAACAGACAAAAAGTTCCAGTATTTAGTAACGACTCTATTAGTGATTTCATCATAGATACTAATGAACCTCTTAATAATGATATTACAAATAGTATTAAAGATAAACTAAAGAGTAGGTGTATTGATTGTGATTATGATTGGCCTAAAATAGATTTTGAACAGAATTTTGCATTCTCTTTCGAAAAACTAAGAGCTTCTCTTAATATATATATGTCTGCTTTTGATAAGATACGCAATCCTAACTTCTGCCAAGCCGCTGGTTTGTTTGATTTCTCTTGTCTTCAAGATATTATTAAGCTAATCGCTCTATTCCTTTCTGTGTACTCAGCTATACTTGCTGTTAGAAAACTATCTGGTGTTTCTATACAAGGATTCATTAGAGGTGTTATTACTGGCTTATTAGGTCAACTAATAGGTGGAATTAGACTTCAATTCGATTTATCACAAACTGGTTTAAGTTGTTTAATCAATGCTGTAGAGCAGATGGCTATGAACTTACCAGATGGACAAAGCTTATCTGGTCAAATTCCAGAAAATTGGTTTAGTCCTGATCCAGATACTAATCCATTGAAAGATAATGGTACATTAGCTACTGAAGATAAGGATGGTAATCCAATCATAAGTAATCCAGTTGTCCCTAAGTGGGAAACATATGTAGATGAAAATGGCGTAGAGCAAGAAAGAATTGTAGGACAGATAGAAGTACCAAGCTTACCTAAAGAAAATGTATTAAATTATAGAAGTGTATATAATAACACTTATAATCCTTTCTCTGATGAAGGTATGAAAAAAGCAATGCAAGATCTAAGTAACCCTAAGAATCAAAACATTGTTAAGCAATACGTTAATCTAGTTAAGAAAGATTCTGATGAGTATCAGAAAGTATTAGGAAGTGTATTTAAAGTATTAGAGAAGACTATCTCTAGTGTTGTTGAAGATTTTAATGAAGAAGTTTCAAGTATCTTTGGATTAGTAGATTATCTACAATGTGAAGCTGGTAGAACTGGTACAGACTTTATTGATGTGTTAGAGTATATGCAACAAATTATAAATGTAGTTAATTTATTATCTGCTGTAGCTGCTGTTATAGCTAAGAAGCAAGTTGAGAAACTATGTAAGAATACTAATATGG
>RRZT012419281.1_pt1 | contig 20647 bp, 25 predicted proteins | sample 2165551 | NCBI WGS metagenome assembly RRZT01 (sample SAMN10456910, study PRJNA506462) | wastewater metagenome | biome: wastewater; feature: sludge; material: wastewater sludge; isolation source: wastewater sludge with Escherichia coli K12::gfp cells carrying plasmid... | place: USA: Moscow, Idaho... | reverse complement strand
TAAATTAAAGATTTATCCGCCCAAGGTTTTTATACCTTTCAGGATTGCGGACAAACCAACTGGCAATAATGCCAAATGTAAATTAGGAGAACCCAAATGTCTCAAGTTATAAATTCAAACATCGCTTCGCTGACTGCACAACGTAACCTTAACTCATCAGCGTCATCACTCAATACATCACTAGAACGTTTATCTTCTGGATTGAGAATAAACAGCGCTAAGGATGATGCTGCGGGCCTGGCTATTTCAGAAAGAATGACTTCACAAATCCGTGGTTTAAACCAAGCTGTACGTAACGCAAACGATGGCATTTCACTGTCACAAACTGCTGAAGGTGCGCTGAGTGAAATCGGCAACAACCTGCAGCGTATTCGTGAGCTGGCTGTACAATCTTCCAATGCTACCAACAGTGCCAGTGATCGCACTGCACTACAAGCCGAAGCTTCACAATTGATTTCTGAAATATCTCGCGTTGCCAGCCAAACCCAGTTTAACGGCACGAATTTACTGGATGGCTCTTTTCAGAATCAGAGCTTCCAAGTTGGCGCTAATGCTGGCCAAAGCATCGACATTACAAAAATTAATGATGCGCGCGCTTCTGCACTCGGCAGCCATACCTTAGCCACTAGCGGTACAGCAATGAATGCCGTTGCTGTCGGCGATATCGCCAGCTTGACCAACGCTGTACTCGCAGAAACCGATCTCACCCTTACCACTGCAGATGGCGGCACAACGAGCGCAATTACTTATGCTGCGGGTACAGCAGGATCGTTGACCACTACCGGTGGAGCCAGAGAAGTTGCTGCTGCAATCAACAGTGCAGCAAGTGGTATCGGAATAACCGCCACCGCAAGTAACAGTACGACCCTAAGTAGCCTGAGTGCGGCTGGTACGGTTTCATTCAGCATCAATGGACAGGCGATTTCGACCGCGGTTACTGATCAGAATGACCTGAGCAGTGTAGTTTCTGCCATCAACGGTGTTCAGGCCACTAGCGGTGTCACAGCTAGCTTCACCAGCGCCAGTTCGAAAACGAGCATTACCCTCAGCACGACGGATGGGCGCAATATTGTTCTGAGTAACTTCGCGAACAGCACCGCTGGTAACGATACAGTCAGCTTCGGTGGCTCGACTCTGACGGAAGGCGCTGCTGCTACCATCTCTGCCGTGAAAACTGGTACTGTCTCGCTTTCCAGTGCCAAAGGCGCAATCTCGACAGCCAACGCTAATGCTTCTGCATTTTCAATTGCTGGCGTAAATAACAGCACCTTTTCTTCGGTAGCGGCGCTAAGCCTATCGTCTGTAGCGGGCTCACAAGCTGCGCTCACCTCAGTGGATGCAGCATTGGCCCAAATCAATTCATCCCGCGCCGACTTAGGTTCATATCAGAATCGTTTCAGCTCAACCGTCGCGAATCTGCAAAGCACTTCTGAGAATCTTTCAGCTTCGCGTAGCCGGATTCAGGATGCCGACTTCGCCGCTGAAACAGCCAACATGACACGCGGTCAGATTTTGCAACAAGCAGGTGTAGCGATTCTTGCACAAGCAAATTCCTTACCCAATAATGTTCTATCACTGTTACGTTAAGCAATCCGTAACAAATGATGCAACACATTAAATAAAGTTGATAGTACGCGGGATTATCAAGAAAAACTCCCGCGTACGTTTCAACTTTGAGGAGCTATCTCATGAACATCAATCAATTAAACAGATCAGATGCAATTTCACACCCTGTAGCACCAATGCCGGTTACTCAGCAGAAAGTCATGTCTGATACTGACGTTGCTCCATCACCTGTTTCAACTGGACGACCTACAGTAAATAATAAATCAGAGACAGTAGAACAAATCAAACAAGCTGTTCAAGAAATTCAGGAGGCATCAGATATTCTAGGACATAATTTGCGTTTCTCAATTGATGAAGAAACTGGCAAATCAATCATTAAGGTATTGGATGCCCATACTGATGAGGTTATTCGGCAGTTTCCCACAGAAGAGGCCATTGAAATAGCTCGCAGCTTAGACAAGATGCAAGGATTGCTACTTAACGACAAAGCATAATAAAAATTCTAATAGAATCAGAATAACAGGACTCAAAAATGCTTTCATCTCCAGGAATTGGATCAGGTTTAGATGTCACCGGTATTGTCAGCCAATTAATGGCATTGGAACGCCGCCCCCTGTCATCCCTTGATACCAAAGAGGCTAAACAGCAAACTCAGCTAACTGCTTTCGGTAGCCTAAAGGGTGCGCTGTCCTCATTCCAAAGCAGTCTTTCTGCGTTGGCCAATCCGGAAAAATATACCGCCAAAACGGCCAGTCTTGCCGATACAACATTGGCCAATGTAAGCGCCAATTCGACTGCAGCAACAGGCAGCTACTCCATGGAAATCCAAACGCTCGCACAATCGCATAAATTAAAATCTGCTAACTTTGCAACTACCGGCACCACAATCGGCAGCGGCACTATAACCATACAGTTCGGCACATACAGTGGCGGCGCATTTACACTGAATTCAGATAAAGCTGCGCAATCAATTTCCATTTCTCCTGACAATTCATCATTGGCTGGCATCCGTGACACTATCAATCTAGCTAACGCAGGAGTAACCGCCAGCATTGTGAATGATGGCACTGGCAATCGTTTAGTGATTGCTTCAACGGATACTGGTTTGAGCAACGCCCTAAAAATAACTACAAATGATACTGATACAAACAATACCGATAATGTAGGATTATCTCAGCTTAATTACGATGCATCCACTGGTGGCACGACTAATCTTACTGAGACTGTGGCAGCCAGCAATGCCACATTAGTCATTGACGGCATTCTAATTAACAAAGCATCCAACAAAATTACAGATGCTATTGAAGGTGTCACGTTAGATCTATTGAAAACAAATACTGGCACAACAACAACCTTAAATTTATCTCGAGACACAGCAAACACTCAGAGTGCAGTGTCGTCATTTGTTAAAGCTTTTAATGATCTTAATAAAACCATCGTCGATCTCTCAAAATATGATGCCGCTACTAAGCGCGCATCTATTCTAACGGGGGATTCAACCGTTCGTTCAATTCAGACACAATTACGTAACACAATCTCCGATCCACTGACTACTGCAGGCGGCGGCCTGAGCATACTAACTGAGGTAGGCGTTTCTTTTCAAGCGAATGGTACTCTCAAATTTGATTCAACTGCTCTATCCCAAGTACTGAATGATCCGACAAAAGATATTTCGACACTGTTTGCCTCTGTTGGAAAAACCAGTGACAGTTTAGTATCATTTATCAGTGCTAAGCCTGATACAAACAATGGCAAGCACTCATTGGATATCAGTCAAATTGCGACACAAGGCACTGCGGCAGGTAGCGCTCCTGCTGCGCTGAGTATTAATACTGGAGTCAACGACACACTAAATTTCACTATTAATGGAGTAAGCGCTAGTGTAACTCTTGCAACAGGCACTTATACGGCAACTTCACTGGCAGCTGAAATCCAGTCAAGAATCAACGGTGCACCAGAAATTTCTGCAGCCGGTATAAAAGTAGCACTAAGCGAGTCAGCGGGAAAATTAACTATCACTTCCGATCAATTCGGTGCTGCATCAACTGTATCAATTACAGGCGGGAATGGTAAACAGGATTTATTTGGCACACCTGTTGAAACCAGTGGTCTAGATGTGGCTGGGACGATTAATGGCGTCACCGCCACAGGTTCTGGTCAAATCCTAACCGGTGCTGCCGACAGCAGTGGACTCACTCTCAAAATATCCGGTGGCAATACAGGTGCTAGAGGAACTGTCGATTTTGCGCATGGCTTTGCGGCAAAGCTGGGTAAATTAGTAGATGATATGTTGAAATCTAATCTAATTGATAATCGTATTGATGGCATTAATTCATCAATCAAAGATATTGAATCACAGAGAGAAGCATTAAATCAGAGACTCGAGGGAGTAGAGAAGCGTATACGTGCACAGTTTTCTGCACTGGATGCGACAATCGTCAGCATGACCCAAACCAGCAATTTCTTACAACAACAATTGTCCAGATTGCCTGGTGCAAGTAGCTAAAAATAAGCTCCAAGAAGTAAGCTTTTTATAATATAAAAGAGAGTACCAAATGTTTACTACCAAGAATAATGCAATATCCGCCTACCAGCGTATTGGTGTTGAAACCGGCGTTGAGTCAGCTGATCCGCACAAACTTATTTTAATGCTATTCGAAGGAGCACAAGAAGCACTGGCGAGAACCAGAATACATATGCAAAATAACGAGATCGCAGAAAAAGGACAAATGATTTCAAAAGCCATCATGATTATTGATCACGGCTTGAAAGCTAGTTTGGACATGAATGCGGGCGGTGATTTGGCCATTAAACTCCAAGCACTTTATGATTATATGACGCACCGATTATTAATGGCTAATATTCAGAATAATATTGAGACACTGAATGAAGTAAATAAACTTTTATCCGAACTATATAGTGCCTGGAAAGAAATCGGAGAATCCAATGGAACTCTAACTGCAATAAAAGCAATTGCTACCTAAACAAAGATTTCTGTGACAAGAAAAAGGATATGTAAAAGAATGGATAATGCGCATACGATAATAACCTACAATGCCATTTTAGCAACAACTGGGAAAATGCTGACTGCTGCACAAAATAGCGAATGGGATCAATTGGTATCATTAGAACAAGAATGTAGAAAGCTAACCGATAGCCTCAAAAAAAATGACACGGAGCCTTTACTAGATAAAGAATTACAGCAAAAAAAGGTAAAAATTATTCACCAAATATTGGATAACGATGCCCAAATTCGAGCAATCATTGAACCTTGGATGGCAAGACTACAAGATATGCTCAGCATTAATAAACGCACACGCAATCTTCAACAAACATATCAACCTGTTAACAATGTATAAGCATCCAAATAAAGTATCAGAATATGTTGCTTCTATTGGATAAATACAAGCTGTCGTGAATCCAATCATTATCAAAACCGATTTAATCACGCCCCTAACACAGATAAAATCTGTTTCACCAATAGCACCTGTAGCAGCAATTCTTGATTCACAAAATTCTTCTAGTAAATTTGAGCAAGGACAAAAATATCAGGCATTTGTTGAAGCACGTTTATCTAATGGAAGTTCCAGAGTCTTGGTTAACGATAAACTACTCCAGATAGACCTACCAACAAAGTTTCAACCCGGCAGTAAACTAGAATTAGTTTTTATTTCTCACCAACCAAATCTAAAATTCCTTATCCTCGACAAAGCAACGATAGAATCAAAGGAAAATATCGCCTCAATAAGCACCACTGGACGATTTATCGGTCTCCTAATGCATGATACTTTAAAGCATGCTCCAACAAATATCGCCCAATCACTAACAAGCTCTTCTCCTATTCTGAATGGAACTCTAACAAATAGCACTGAATTACCCGGTTTATTGCAAAAAACAATTACCCAAAGTGGGTTATTCTATGAATCACATCAGGCTCAATGGATTAATGGAGAAAATACACTGGAGAATTTACAACAAGAACCACAGGGTAAGTTAATGTTAGCAGTGCCTGAACTATCTGTGACTAAGACAGCGATTTTAGCTTCGCCAAGTCCTGAAATGCCAGTGCATGTTCAGACTCTGCCACTAGTACAACAACAACTAAATACACTGGAAACCGGACATCTATTCTGGCGAGGTGAAGTTTGGCATGGCCAATCGATGGAATGGGATATTTATGAACAATCTGAAGATGGAAACAAGACCGATGAATTCGATCATGCAGCACAGTGGCGTACGCAACTTCACTTATCGTTGCCACAACTGGGAGACATTACCGCCAATATCTTATTTAATGCCCAAGGTATTAATATTAAATTAAAAACATCACAAGTTGATACGTCTAGTTTATTAAAAGACAATCGATCATTACTCACGACAGATATGCAATCCGCAGGATTAACCATTCAAACGGTAGAAGTTCAGCACAATGACAATGAATGAATCTTACCCCACTGCTGTAGCGCTTGCGTATCAAGAGGGACAAATCGCGCCCAAAGTCATTGCTAAAGGTCGTGGTCTCATTGCTCAGGAAATTATAAGGCGTGCCAAAGAAGCGGGGATTTATGTTCATGAATCAAGTGAATTGGTCGCATTATTAATGCAGGTTAATCTCGACGATCGTATTCCGCCACAGCTTTATGTCGCAATCGCCGAATTACTTGCATGGCTTTATCGCTTGGAAAAAGCAAAAACGCCTTTGACTGCTAACAGTCTTGGCAGCAAGATCACACAACAAACTTTGGAAGGACATTGAAATGCTCGCACCCAATGAAGATACTGAAACATACGAAGTATTAGAGCCTACTATGCTAACTCCTGAAGAAAAAAGTGAAAAATTCCGCATTAACTCGGAAATTGATATTCTTTTTATACTTCGCGGAATCATGCAAGCAGATTCACTGATTACACTTTATCCCGACTATGAAAGCGATTTTATACTAACATCAATTCTATCCATAAACTCTGAAAAGAAGGAAATGGTGATTGATTATGGCATTAATGACAAACATTGCCATAAAGCACTTAATTCCAAAGAATTAGTATTTGTTACTACACAAAATAGAGTAAAAATAGAATTTATCTGCAATCAAATCAAGAAAATACAATTTAATAATAAAGATGCATTTTTAGTCAATGTTCCAGAAATGCTTCTACGTATACAAAGAAGAAACCATTTCCGCATTACTACTCCTATTGTAAAGCCACTTAAATGTGTTATTCCAATACCCGGAAAAAGTTCAACAGCTGCCAAAGCGGAAGTAGCGATCCTTGACATAAGTTGTGGCGGTACTGCTGTCATCGATCAGCACCCAATTATCAATTTTGACCCAGGCATAATTTATAGCAATTGCCAAATCATGCTCCCTGAGATTGGAACTATTAATGTCACTATCCAGGTAAAAAACACCTACGAAATCACTTTACGTAACGGTCAAAATTGTATGCGCGCCGGATGCCAGTTTATCAATCTGGCAGCAAGTATGGAGGCTATGATACAGCGCTATATTATTAAACAAGAACAAATTAGAAAAATGAAATAAATTAAGATTCCTTGCGAGAAGGCACAACTACAATTCAGTTTGATCTGCCTCTTCCAGGACCTGATCAATAATATGCTCTTCTGTTCAAGCATCGCGAAGCGCGGTTACAAAGTATCCGTTGTGTTTGTGTCACCATTTTTCAACGGCATGCATACTGTGTGCTGGTCTAATGGAGCACGCCATAACCTTGTTTCCTATAGAGATATTCCTCGAATTGGAACAAAACAAGCTTAAACAACAAAGCAACCAATAAGACAAATAGCGTAAAATACAAGCAATCTATCACCTAGCCATGCGCCAACCAATATAGTCAGAATCTTTCGAGAAATCATCCCAAATGAACAACGGATCAGGCGCTGGATAGGTTGGGAGCCAAAAAGTGGCAAGATCCAATACACCATTTCCAGTGCGACTGGCAGTATGAAAAATACCCCATAACAATCCTTCTGCAGTCCCAATGACAACATTCTTGTCTCTCTGTCCCCACAAAATCATATTTTTTGGTAATTCCATCCATCCGGTAGTTGCATTAGCTACACCGCTTATAATCTTCGTGCCCGCCCTGCTAAAATAAACTCTGTTAGTAATTTCTTCCATGGCCTGAACCTGTGACGAAAAAATAAAGCACAGCGATATCACCAAGGCTAATCTTCTAATTGTTCTCATTATTAATACTCTCCTTACAGTTTTAAAAATAATGATTATGCGTCCATTGAAATATTCAATGGATAATATTGAATATAGTATGATTGAAAGTAGGTTAATTTGGAGTATTTGAAAAATGTCTGATATGTTAGAGATCGTTTTATATTCTGCAATTGCATTAGTTGCGGGTTTATTCGTTGCACAGTTTATCAATGAGAAATTTCGCAAGTAATAAGCCTGCTTAGAGAGCAGTTCACGTAGTATTATGTTTCTGAATTCTGACTGATATCTTTTCGAATGGATCGAACGCGGTACATTTTGTGGCAGAAAAATCCAAAGCTACAACCCACAACCTCATACAAGATCCACGCCAAATTCCAATTAGGCTTCTTCTCATCCTTAATCGCCGTCAATCTCCCCCATTTATTTACTCGACATCTGTATAGGTGTATTGGCAAATGATTTCAAAATGAGTCGACCTGAAGTGCACTCGGAATCGATAAATCCTGGCAAACAGGCGGCGAACACAGCTTTAAAAGGAATAAAGAAAAACCTTATTTAACTTATACGAATGCAATAGTATAGCGATTTTAAATTACGCAGAAGGATCTGAATATGAAAAAAATAATTTTGATAATTACATTGATACTCTCACTGATTCTATATGGATATTATGCAATAACTGGTGATGAAATAGTATTGGCTCCCATATTGCTTGGCCTCCTTGTTTCATTTACTTGTGCAATGATGTTGCTGACAGAAAAATAGCAGTAAAACCCAATCTTCATTAAAATTATGCAAACCAGGACCCAATCATTCATAGAATCATTCGCCAATGTTATCATTGGGTATTTTGTAGCCTTAGCCGCTCAATTGATCGTGTTTCCGATCTATGAAATAGAAGTCAGCATGAGTCAAAACATTCAAATTGGATTAATCTTCACGGCTGTTTCAATAGCGCGCAGCTATCTGCTACGACGTTTTTTTAACCATTACCATCACCGCCGATCCGAAAATCAGGAAATTATCCGTTAATAGACTTCATAATTCGGCTAGCTTCGTATCAGGTCGCTCCGTACTCAACCTCAACCGCAAGCTCATAAACATCGTAATCCAGGCTATCTGTAAGAAACTAAAACCATCTACTGTAGCGTTCAATATTTTCTTATTAATTAACTGCCTGAAATATGTTCAGCGCGCAAGGCTTTTTTATCAATTTTCCCGACGCTGGTTTTAGCAATACAGTCAATCCGTTTAAATTGCGTTAGCAGTGCATGCTTCGAAATCAATCCACGCGCGGCACATAGGCGCACATGATCTTGCGCAACCGATTCACTGAACAAGGCTGCATCTACAACCAGCAAAGCCAACGGACGCTCTCCCCAGCGCTTGTCCGGCATGCCGATTACGGCCACCTCCTTAATTCCTGCAACCGACACAAGCACATTTTCTACCTCCAATGAAGACACCCACTCACCCGCAATTTTAATAACGTCTTTCATACGATCGGTAATGCGTAAATATCCATCCGAGTCGATTACACCTATATCCTGCGTGTGCAGATAACCACCTCGCCAAAGCGCTGCACTTGCTTCAGGATTATCGTGATATCCCGGCGTCAACCAAGGCGCCCGCACAACCACTTCACCACTGCTTTGCCCATCGTGGGCTTGCGACTGCATCGCATCATTAACAATTTGCAAATTTACTAGCGGTATGGCCCGTCCAGCACTGCATAACACCGTCAACGAATCTTCCGTCACGGCATCCTCTGCACTGCTGTGGTTACCGCTCAACTGTGCCAACGTAAGGATCGGCGCTGTTTCGGACAAACCGTAACCGGAGAAGCAATCAACCCCCATTTCCAACGCTTGTCTGGCTAGCTCCTGAGGCAGTGCTGATCCGCCCACCACAACCTTCCATCCACGCAAATCGGTTGCTGATGCTTGCGCTGCCGTCAATACCATTTTCAATAAGGTGGGCACGCAATGCGAACAGCTAACTCGCTCCTCACGGATTAATTTCAGCAGCATTTCGGGAACATAGCGCCCCGGATACACTTGTTTGACACCAAGCAACGTTGCAATATACGGAACACCCCAGGCATGCACATGAAACATCGGCGTCAACGGCATATAAACATCATTCGCATGAAATCGTTGATGTACCGCCGGAGCGGCTAACGCCATCCCTGCCGCAAGAGTATGTAATACCAGCTGCCGATGTGTGAAATAAACTCCCTTGGGCACACCGGTAGTGCCGGTGGTATAGAATGTCGTCGCCCTCGTATTCTCATCAAAATCTTCAAAATCAAAATTACTTGACTGATTTGCCAGCCAAGTTTCATATTCACCGTCAACATACGCGATAGCTGGGAAAACTTCCGCCTTATCCATCATCAAAATAATCTTGTGTATTCCTGACAGTTCCGCGCGTATACCATCGATAATCGGAACGAAATCCACATGCAGCAGCAATACTGATGCACCGGAATGATTTAAGGTATAAGCAATCTGCGTCGGTGTCAGGCGCGTATTCACCGTCATCAGGGTTGCACCATACATCGGGATTGCAAAATAACATTCAAGATAACGATGGCTATCGTGATCCATGACTGCAATCACATTCCCTTGCTGAATATTATCAGCTGCCAACGCCGCACCGAATTGCTGAATTCGCGTATACACTTGACGGTAACTCAAACGCAAATAATCACGATAAACAATTTCTTGCTCAGGCGCATTCGCCAAAGGCGTATGCCAAAGCTGTTTCAGTAATAATGGATACAATGTTATTTTCCTTTGACTGAATAATTAGTCCGAGCAAATACCCGTCCAGAAATTTTCTGTCCAAATGTTTGCCTAAGAATCATACAACTGACTGGCATCAGCAGCAATCAGACTAGAATCTTAATCTTGGCCTCTGATTCGGTAGTAGCCGCAAAGCATTGCCATTGATCAACCCTGCAATTCAAATTGCAGCTCGCAGGGGAGCTAAGAATCATAACAACAAATTGTGTATAAGCGCTGAATTACGAGCACAACTGGACCGGATATAGATAAATCGCAGGAGAAGAGTTATGAAACCAGTTCTACTACTATTACCGTATTTACTTTTGAGTGGCTGCGCTGGATTACCGCCTGCAATCGGAAATGCGCCAGCAATAAACATTCCCTATAATCAGCTCAGCCATGACGTCAATAACTATAAGGATGCACCTGTACGCTGGGGAGGCGTGATTATTGACGTGGAAAATGAGGAGTATGCAAGTTTGATGCAAGTTCTATATTATCCTCTCGATTTCAGTGGTCGCCCGCAGTTACACAAAGCAGGCGAAGGTCGCTTTGTGGTCAAAACCACTGAGTTCCTCGATCCGGAAGTCTATACCAAAGATAGGGAAATTACCGTTGCCGGGGTAATTTCTGGTGATATTGAACGGACTGTCGGGAAAAGAATTATTCAAGTACCGCTGCTATCTGCAACGGCAATTCACCTTTGGCCGACCTATCCCAATTACTATGACAACCGGAGTTATGGCCCTTATCCCTATTTTGGCTATCCTGGTTACTATCCATTTTTCCGGGGAGGATTTTATGGGCCTTATTATCGCTGGTGATCTACAATTTTATTTGCCATAACTGAAAAATTTCCTGCGTAGTATAAATATTCGCATTGCTAAAAAAAGTTTATCGCATTGGTCTCTTTTTTTTCAAGGATATGGCCATTTTCCAAAAGGTTCTCATAAAAATGCAGCTGGTTCTTTCCGTTTTGTTTTGCATGATAAAGCGCTTGATCTGCACGTCCGATGATTTCGGAAGCCAAGTAGTTCAATTCGTTGATCAAGGTCGCGCCCATGCTGATTGTCACGCTATCGATTTGCGGAAAGCGATATTCTTGAATCTTATTACGAAAACGCTCCAATGCTATATAGGCCTCTTCCTTATCGGAAACACGGAAAATCACTACAAATTCCTCTCCACCAAAGCGAAACAATAAATCCCTTGCGCGGAAATTTTGCTTCATCACATAGGATAACAGCAGCAAAACCTCATCTCCCATGATATGACCAAACTGGTCATTGATCGACTTGAAGTCATCAATATCAATGATGGCGAGGCAGAATTTTCCTGTTTCCACCTTTAGCATTCTTCGGTTTAACTCACTACCATCATGGTCTTGATTAATATCGGAGCTTAGTGTAAGCGCACTTATTTTCTTGATATTCGCTTCAAATGTTTGACGGTTCAATAAACCAGTTAGCTTGTCTTTCTGACTTTCATCCAACAAACTACAAAAATTATGCGTAATACTCAGCAAACTGGAAATGATCAGCATTTCTTCTTCAGTCAATGAATGAGAAAGTTCAAAAGTCAACATCCCCTCAATTTTATTGAGGGACAGTATGGGATAAACTACCAGATACCGGCCTTCTTGGTAATGAATATATGGTTTCTTCGTTGTCTCTATCCACAACTGAGCAGATTTGATTTCCTCAGGGATCATGATTTCGGATGTGTAAATCTCCTGTGACTCTGAGAATTTTCTTCTATCATCATCTTGAATCAAATTAGTTGAATAGGTCGACAACCAGCACGTAGTATTGAACTGATCAAGCTTATACATTGAAATTTGATTAATTCTTAAAAGCTCAGTCAAAGTTTTCAATAAGCTGGATTCGAATAATTCAACGTCTCGAATGGTAGTCAAAGATACTAATTTATTCAGCAGGGAAGGCGGTGCAACATCTTTTTTATTAGGCATGCGTAAGATTTGGATGACAAGGCAATATCGTAATTATATCCATATTACTTAGATGGGTAAAACCTCAAAATTAATAAAAAGAGTTTAAAATCGCTCTTAGACAAAAACTATCTAGCCCATTCAGAAATTTGCAATTGAAATATCCTGCAGTCGCAGACACCTAAAGAACTCCTAAAGGATTAGTAGTAGAATACCACCAGACCTGCATATCTGGGCTCATTAGCAGAAAACTTTACAATCTGTTACGTAGCAAGAAATTGATGAAAGGAAAGAAATCATGCATGTAACCATTGTCCATGCTTCAGTCAAACCGGAAAAAATAGAAGCATTCAAGAAAGCTTGCCGACTTAATCACGAAAACTCCATTCTTGAGCCAGGCAATGTGCGCTTTGATATTCTGCAATCCGCGGATGATCCAACAAAGTTTGTATTTTACGAAGCCTATAAAACTCAACAGGATGCGCTCGCCCATAAGGAGACTACACATTACCTGTCATGGCGGGACACCGTCGCGGATTGGATGGCAGAACCACGTCAGGGCGTCCCCTATCAAGGCTTGTATCCGGTCGTAAACAGCTAATGTTTAGTTTCTCCATCGCTCGACTACCGCGTATCGAATTTGGCGCGGGTGTTATCAGAAAATTGCCGGATATTATCGCGAGCTATGGTTCACGCATCTTACTTGTAACAGGAGCAAGCTCGTTCACTAATACCAATCACTGGGAGACTTTGATCAATCAACTCCAACAACACGCAATCAGATGGCAGCACTGCGTGGTTGCTGAAGAACCCTCCCCTACGCTGATCGATGATCTGGTAAAAACATATGCCAACCAATCATTTGATGCCGTGGTGGGCATCGGCGGCGGCAGTGCTTTGGATGCCGCCAAAGCCGTTGCCGGACTAATAAAAATTCAACGCTCGGTCATGGATTACCTGGAAGGCGTCGGCCCGGAACTACCGTACCAAGGCCCAGCCATCCCATTCATTGCCGTACCCACCACCGCCGGAACCGGCAGCGAAGCCACCAAAAATGCCGTGCTAAGCGTGCAAGGTGAAAAGGGTTTTAAAAAATCATTCCGGCATGACAAACTAGTTGCTGAATATGCCATTGTCGATCCGGATTTACTCGCCAGTTGCCCGCCTGAAGTAATCGCCGCCAATGGCATGGATGCGTTAACGCAACTGCTGGAATCGTATGTATCGATAAAATCCAATGCTTTCACCGATGCTTTGGCAATCAGCGGCCTGCAAGCCGCCCGGGATGGGTTGATTCCACTCTACCGTCAGGAGGGAAAACTGCAAGAGCATCGCGAGAAAATGGCCTATGCCGCGTTACTCTCTGGTATCACGCTGGCGCAAGTTGGCCTCGGCGCAGTCCATGGCCTAGCTTCCCCACTAGGCGCTTTTTATCCAATCCCCCACGGCGTCGTCTGCGGCACCCTGGCCGCATCCGCCACGCGAATTAATATTCAAAGCATGCTGGCGCGCGAACCCAGCAACAAGGCACTGGCAAAGTACCTGCATGTCGCCGAAATTCTCTGCCAGAAACGCTTCATCGATCCTCAAGCCGCGTTTAACGCATTAATCGATTTGCTGGTGCAATGGACCAACGAACTTGCCTTGGCGCGGCTATCGCATTACAGTTTGCAAGAAACTGCGTTAGACAAAGTCATCGCTAATTGCCGTGGCAGCAGCATGAAGACCAATCCAATTGTGTTGAAGGATGTAGAAATCAGAGAGATATTGCTGGAACGATTGTAATAAAGCACCCCACCGCAAGCGTCGGGGAATATAATCCAATAAGATTTAAACTATCCCGATCCCGCCAATTCAAACCCCAATAGATTCCAGCTCGGCCCTGATAAATAAAAAACGACGGAGAATAGACATGACCTCAGCCCATCAAAAAAACGCAAAACTATATCGCATGGTGATGAAAGATCATATCTGCCCTTATGGTCTCAAATCAAAGGACTTGCTGGAGCGCGAGGGCTTTAACGTTGAAGATCACCACCTTGAAACACGCGAAGAAACTGATGCCTTCCAGGAAAAATACCAGGTCGAAACAACGCCTCAAACCTGGATTGATGGCAAACGTATTGGCGGATACGACGCGCTACGTATGTATTTCGGCGAAAAAGTCAAAAGCGGTGATGACACCAGCTATAAACCGGTCGTCGCCATATTCGCCGTCTCCTTTCTGATGGCACTGGCCATAAGTTGGGAAACTTATGGGACTGTATTTACCGTTCGCGCCTTTGAATGGTTCATTTCCGTTGCCATGTGCTTGCTTGCAGTACAAAAGCTGCAAGATGTAGAAAGCTTTTCGACCATGTTCCTAAATTACGATCTGCTAGCCAGGAAGTGGGTGCGTTACAGTTACATTTATCCGTTTGGCGAAGCGCTGGCGGGTATCCTGATGATCTCAGGTGCGCTCGTTTGGCTATCCTCGCCCGTTGCGCTCTTTATCGGCACCGTGGGCGCAATTTCGGTGCTTAAAGCTGTGTACATCGACAAACGCGAATTGAAATGCGCCTGCGTCGGCGGCGGCAGCAAGGTGCCATTAGGTTTCGTATCCTTGACCGAAAATTTGATGATGATAGCAATGGGGATATGGATGTGGATCAAATGAACACACACCTTTAGTCCTTCGGGAGACTCTATTAAAAGCCAGCATCAATCAGAGTAAGTCTATGATTCTTCAACTACAGATCAAATTTGGCTTGTAATGCCGTCACAGGCGCATTTCAATTTCCGTAGCATAATTGTTGAATTGGCGGTTGTTACGGGGAATTGTAGAGTATTCGAAAGAGTCAATACAGTATCATATTGGGAGAAATTACGGAGATAACATATGACGAAGAAAACTGAAACACTCAAGGCAAATGCCGTGGGGATAAACCATGTGGCGCTAGAGGTTGGAGACATTGATGAAGCGTTGGAATTTTATAGTGGTTTCTTGAATTTCGAAATTAACGATAAAAGTGACACGCAAGCTTTTATTTATTTCGGCGATCAATTTATTAATTTCACCAAGCATAGCGATAGAAAACCTGATGAAAAAAGACACTTTGGAATTGCTGTTGATGATAAAGAATTGGCGCGACGGTCACTGGAAGAAATGGGCGTTAAGCTTTTAAGTGGCTCTTTCCTTGATTTTCTTGACCCGTGGGGAAATCGAGTAGAAATTACTACCTATATTAATATTCAATACACAAAGGCAGACCATATTCTGCGCGGCATGGGGCTGAGTCATCTCAGAAAAACCGCGCAAGCATTGGCAGAACTGCGTGCAAAAGGTATGGCACCAGAATGAAATTTATGGAAAGCTTTTATGAATAAATTAATAGCTACATCTTCAGCGTATAACCCAACTACCGTCTAGTTCATTTTCACCTCGCGGCCTTGTGACACAGTCTAAAAGACCAACCAATATCTACGTTGGCATCCGCGACAGCCCAAGAAAATTAAAAACCTATTAAGAAGAAAAAATTTCTCCCAAAAAATTCGCAATCGAACGATACGCTCGGTTCGCCGCCACTTCCTTGTATACCGTGCCGAAGCTGGGATTATTGGCTTTCGGATTGGTGAAAGCGTGCATCGTGCCGCCATACACATGCACCTGCCAATCCACTTGGGCTTGGGTCATTTCAGTTTCAAATGCGAGCACTTGTTCCGGCGGTACCATCGGGTCGTCGTGGCCGTGCAGACAGAGCACCTTTGCAGTAATTTTTGTATTGGCGACATTGCCGGGCGCGAAAATGCCGTGAACGCTGATCACGCCTTGCACATCCGCACCGGAGCGCGCCAGTTCCAATACGCACATGCCGCCAAAACAATAACCCATCGCAGCAATTCTTGAGATATCGACTTGCGGCAGTTGCTGCACGGCTTGCAGTGCAGCAGTAATTCTGCACCGCAGCAGGGCGCGATCCTGGGCAAACGGCGCCATCAACGCGCCGTTCTTTTCTGCGTCACCATCGGCACCGAATATGCCTTTGCCGTACATATCCAGCGCAAAACCCACATAGCCCATGTCGGCGATTCTTTCCGCTCCTTTACACGCCATTTCGCGCCGTCCGCTCCAGTCATGCGCAACCAATACAGCAGGCTTTAGTTTGTCGGTTTCATGATAGGCCAGATACCCTTCCAGACTTGTGTTTCCATCCTGATAATCGATCATTTTTGTAATCATATTGTCACCTTTACTTGAAAGCAGTGATAATCTCACCATGTCGTGTTAATGTATATCCGTGAAAATTGACCTAGAGGACTCGATCATGACTCATACATTCAAATCATTATTAACCGGTATTTCCGCGCTCGTTTTGTGTGCAGCGTCTACGCATATATTAGCGCAGGATTTTCCCTCGCAAAAAGTTTTACCATTGGAATTATCAACCCAGGCGGCGATGGCGGCAATCAAAAAATGTCACGATGATGGATTCAAGGTTAGCGCGGCCATTGTCGATCAATCCGGTTTGCTCAAGGTACAATTGAAGGCCGATGGCGCAGGGCCGCATACGCTCGATAGCAGTCGCCGCAAGGCCTACACTGCAAACAGCTTGCGTGATTCGACGCATAAATTTGCCGTCCTGGTGACGCAAAAACCGGAATTGCAAAGCTTGACCCGGATGAATGAAAACATTCTGTTATTGGGCGGCGGTTTTCCGATCAAAATCGGCGGTGAGGTAGTGGGTGGCATCGGCGTCGGCGGTGCACCAGGAATTGAATATGATGAAGTCTGCGCCAGCGCGGCACTGAAAGTTTTGAAAGCGGATGATACATTTGAAAAGCAGTAATTATTCTCCCCGCATCAGGGCGGCATATGCGATGAACATTTCCTCCAAAAACAGACGTGGATTAAGCGGATGACGTGACAGTTGTTGTTTAGTATTGAGCTCCCGCGTAAAAGTCACGCACGCAAGCAAATTGATCTGTTCGCTTAGCGCTTGAATGGCCGGTAACTGGTTCAAATAGTAGCGGATTTTTCCCGTGGTGTGATAACTGACCAGATCATAGCACCATTTTTGCAGCCAATCGACGACAGCAGGCAGATTCGTTTGCTGCAACGATCCGGCCAACGACAATGGATCCAGTTGCTTGGGATTGGCAATGTGTTGGACGAATTGCTCGTAGTGCGCCGCATACTCTCCCTTATCCAACAGCAATGCGGATAAGGGTGCATAACTTGCGCCCGCGAGGCGGCCTTCGGGATCATCGACCGCTTGCTGTTTCAACCAAGCAACAGCGGTTTCAACGTCCGGAATTGGCATCGCAATTTGTTGACAGCGGCTGCGTAGGGTCGGCAGCAAATGCTGCGCCTGATGCGTGACCAGGATGAACAACACATTTTCCGGCGGCTCTTCAAGCTTTTTCAGCAATGCATTGGCTGACGCAATATTCATCGCTTCCGTCGGATAGATCAGAATAATCTTGTAACCGCTTTGATGACCTGTCAGATAAACAAAATCGGAGAGTTTACGGATCTGCTCGATGCTGATTTGCTGGCTGACGCTTTTTTTGCTTGCCGCGCTACCGGATTTTTCTTCACCCTCCTCTTTCTCGCTCCCTCCCGACATGACAACAAGTGCTTCCGGTATCACCGGATAAAAATTAGGATGACTGTTTTGCTCAAACCAACCACAACTCAAACATTGCCCACAAGCCTTGCGATCAGTCCTTGGTACGATACAGAGCAATGATTTCGCCAGTTGGCGCGCAAAATCATATTTGCCGATGCCTGGTTTACCTTTGAGCAACAACGCATGCCCCAAGAATTGTCGGCTGTGCGTCAATTTCTGCCAAATGTCCTGTTGCCAGCTATAAATATCACCCATAATTCAACAGAGGCTGCAACGTCTGTTCAACCGCGTCCTTGACTCCCGCTAAGGATTGGCTGCTGTCGATGATTCTGATACGGTCAGGAAACTGCTTTGCTCTCTCCAGATACGCTGCGCGCACGCGCTGAAAAAAGTCAGCTTGTTCTTGCTCAAAACGATCCCTATTCTTGATTTGACTAACGCGCTCTTGCCCGATTTCTACCGGCACGTCGAAAAAAAGCGTCAAGTCAGGTTGCAATCCGCCTTGCACCCATTGTTCCAAGATAGCCAGTTTATCGCTATCCAATCCCCTGCCACCGCTCTGATAAGCAAAGCTGGCATCAGTGAAGCGATCCGAGACCACCCATTGGCCTTGCGCAAGGACGGGTAGAATGACTTTATCCAAATGCTCCCGCCGCGCAGCGAACATCAGCAATGCTTCGGTTTCCGCATGCATAGCCGTGGTCTTGTCCAGAAGTATTGCACGCAACTGTTCGCCCAAAGCCGTCCCGCCTGGCTCGCGCGTCACTACGACTGGCTTTCCTACGCGCTGCAATAGTTCGACAATCCACGCCAGCTGGGTCGATTTACCCGCACCGTCTATGCCTTCCAATGTAATGAATTTGCCCTGCTTCATACGATTCTGGTTTTCAAGTTTTGTTAAGGTAAGCTACCATGCAGGATCATAGGATTATCAGCTCATTTTATCATGTACATTGATGCCGCCGGTTTGCTGGATACCGCTCGATTCATCGCATCCCCTAACTGTGACGACCGTCCAGAGGATACGAAAATCAGCTTATTGGTGATCCACAACATCAGTCTCCCGCCCAACCAATTTGGCGGCAATGGCGTGATTGAATTGTTTACCAACCAACTCGACCCACAAGCTCATCCTTATTATCAATCATTACAGGGATCGAAAGTATCGGCGCATTTTTTCATTCGCCGTGATGGTGCAATCATTCAATTTGTCTCCTGTATTAAACGTGCCTGGCATGCGGGTGTATCTTGTTGGCAAGGGAAAGAGCGATGCAACGACTTTTCGTTAGGCATAGAACTCGAAGGCAGTGACACCATACCGTTTACTGAGAACCAATATTCATCATTGACTGCACTGACACAGTGCCTATGCAATCAATACCCCATCCAACATATTGCCGGACATTCCGATATCGCACCCGGACGCAAAACCGATCCGGGATCTTGTTTCAATTGGAACAAATATGCGTTAGAGCTAGGCGACAAGAAAGTTTTCACTGCAGCCCAGCATTTATTATGATGCGGAAAGCACGCTGCATCATGTACATTTTCCTGGACTAGCTGCGTATCACTCGATAGTCTGCGGTTAATCGACATTCACCTCCCGGCACGACTTCCACCACATCATTCGCAGCATTCGTCGTTTCAACGCACAGCAAGCGCTGGTAATCAGCGTCTTCCAGATCGGCCATTTCCTTGGAAATTTTTTCCCAGGGATTCCAAACCACTGCGGTTTTACTGCCTTGCGAAGTAATCTGAATATGTCGATTGAGCGCACTATCGGCGATTGTTAAAGTATTTCCCACATCCAAATAGATGCGATCGACTTCGGATTCGATGGTCACAGCGCCCGATTGTTGTTTTTGTGCATTGCTGCCGCCCGCCTTGTCGATATATTCACAGTTTTCCAAACCAAGCACTTTCGTCCGTGCAATATCCCCCACTTTAAAATAAGTATGAAACGCTTGCGTAATGGAGAATTTTTCTTTGCCGGTATTACGCGTGATCAGAGACAGATTTAAACTTTCGCCAATTATAATTTCTTGCTGCAGACTAAACGATTGCGGCCAGATCTCGCGCGTGTCCGGCGTATCCATTAAACCTAGCGTGACTTTGACATCGCCATTTGTCATGGCTTCGGTTGCCACGACATTCCACGCACGATTGCGCACAAAGCCATGTCCCGGGCCCTTGCCTTCCGGATCGGCGCCAAACCATGGCCAGCAAATCGGTGCACCGCCTTTGATCGCTTTGCCATCCTGGTAATACGCTTTTTCACTCAAAAACATGACATCTTCCGGTTCACCGACTGGCTGATACGACAACACTTGTCCGGCATGAATTGAAACCAGTGCTTTGGCTTTGGCGCTATTCACCTGAATCATCGGCAATCCGCCTTTACCGACTATAAATTCAAGTTGCCCTGTCAGTTTGTATTTAGCGTTGAGTTGCTCAATAGTCATGATTTTCCTTATTCAATTGTTGGTTACTCAGTTTATTCATGCTTTGATGGGTATTACACGACTAGCCGCAAATTTAGCACGG
>RRZT011782038.1_pt1 | contig 20649 bp, 19 predicted proteins | sample 2165551 | NCBI WGS metagenome assembly RRZT01 (sample SAMN10456910, study PRJNA506462) | wastewater metagenome | biome: wastewater; feature: sludge; material: wastewater sludge; isolation source: wastewater sludge with Escherichia coli K12::gfp cells carrying plasmid... | place: USA: Moscow, Idaho... | reverse complement strand
TCGTGAAAGCGCATCACCTTGGTCTCGATGGAAGGGCAGTAACGGGGGCCAATTCCCACTACTTCGCCAGTATACAGCGGTGATCGCTCAATATTGGCATTGATAATATGATGGGTTTCCGGATTGGTATAGGTCAGGTAGCAAGGCACCTGGTCGATATTAATCTGATCGGTTTCAAAAGAAAAGGGCACAATCTGTTCGTCACCTTCCTGAATAATCATCTTGGAATAATCGAGGGTTTTTGCATCGACCCGGGCTGGGGTTCCGGTTTTAAAGCGTTGGAGCGCGATGCCATTTTTCTCCAGACTGTCGGATAGATACATGGCTGGAAATAAGCCATTGGGTCCGCCATCGTATTGGACATCACCGATAATGATGCGTCCCTTTAAATAGGTGCCACTACAGATGATCGCCGCCTGACAATTATAAACCGCGCCGGTATTCACCATCACACCGGTAATCTTGCCGTCTTTGACAATAATTTCCGTCGCTTCCTGTTGTTTTAAAAGCAGGTTCACCTGGTTCTCAATCACTTCTTTCATCCGGAACTGATAGGCTTTTTTATCGGCCTGGGCCCGTAATGAATGGACGGCCGGGCCCTTTGCGGTATTTAACATCTTACATTGAATCATCGTTGCATCAATGTTTTTTCCCATTTCACCACCAAGGGCATCAATTTCTCGAACCAGATGTCCTTTGCCGGTGCCACCGATCGATGGATTGCAGGGCATCATCGCCACCGAATCCAGATTAATCGTTAGTAACAGGGTTTTTAGTCCGATTCGGGCACTGGCCAGTGCTGCTTCAGAACCCGCATGGCCGGCGCCAATAACGATAATATCGTAGTCTCCTCCTGGATATGTCATTCGCTTTCCTCTACTTTCCAATGCAAAAATTTTTAAAAATCTGATCAATAATATCCATCCCAACAGCCTTGCCGGTTATCCCCCGTAGTGCCTCTAACGCTTCCATTATATCTATGCTGACAAGTTCCAGCGGCATTTGGTTGGCCATGGTGTTAATCGCATTTTCCAGACTATTTTTAGTTGTTTCCAATAATTGAATGTGCCGGGTATTGGTGATCAGATAATCGGCATCCTGGTTAATAGTTCCGGCAAAAACCATTTCCAGCATTTTCTGTCGCAGTGTTTCGATCCCCTGATCTTCCAGCAGTGACATCGGAATCCAAGGTTCTGGAATCGCGATGTCACTTCCCGTGATGGCGTCGGTCTTGTTGGCGATATAAATGGTTTTGCGGTTTTTAAGCAACTCCATCAGTTCCTGTTCTCCGGCCGACAGTTCTTTTGAAATGTCACGCATAAAGATGACCAGATTAGTTTGGTTTAAAAGCGCCCGGGATTTTTCCACCCCGATTTTTTCGACCAGATTATCAGTTTCTCTAATCCCGGCAGTATCGATAATTTTAAAGGGAATCCCTTCGATATTAAGATACTCTTCAATAGTATCCCGGGTTGTTCCGGGAATATCGGTAACGATCGCTTTATTTTCCATTAATAAGGTGTTTAATAACGATGATTTCCCGACATTAGGCTCACCGAGAATTGCCGTGGTAATACCTTCGCGATAAATTTTACCGGTTTCCGCCACTACCAGGATTTCTTTAATCCTGGTCAATAGTCCCCGGATCTGGCTGTTGACAAAATCATACGAAATCTCTTCAATATCATATTCGGGATAATCAATGTTGACTTCCATATGAGACAAAATCCCTACCAGGATCTCATCGAGTTCTTCTAATTTCTGCGATAGTCGCCCTTCCAGTTGGGCCACCGAATACTCCAGACTTTTTTCGGTTTTGGCATTGATGATATCAATGACCGCTTCAGCCTGGGTCAGATCGATCCGGCCATTTAAAAAAGCCCGTTTGGTAAATTCTCCGGGTTCGGCTAATCGGGCCCCGGATTGAATAACCAGTTTTAATATTTTTCGCATTGGGACAATTCCGCCATGACAGTTAATTTCCACCACATCTTCAGCCGTATAGGAGTGAGGCGCCATCATTTTAGAAATGAGGACCTCATCAATATCTTTTTCTGTTATTGGATCGACAATTCGTCCATAAATTAGTTCATGACTTGACGCCGCTACCAATGTTTTACCACGGGGATTGACAAATAATTGATTGCCCAAAGCCACGGCCTGGGATCCACTGATTCGGATAATCCCAATTCCAGCGCCGCCCATTCCGGTAGCTACCGCGGCAATGGTATCTTCGTTTTGTAATAAGACTTCCAATTTTTTCTCCTGTCTCAATAATCGTTTCCTAATCTATTATAATATAATAAAAGCTGGTGGTTGACAAGCCTGGGCCAATAAAAAGGCACTTTACAATTAACTCTTAAGCTAATTTGCAAAGTGCCCTGCTTTTTTTGTTGATCAGTTTTTATCTTTTAATTGGATAACAACCCGGCGATAAGGCTCTTCCCCTTCACTAAAGGTAAAGACCTTGTCGTGATTCTGAAGTTTTGCATGAATGACACGTCTTTCTGAAGGGTTCATTGGTTCCAGCAGCATTTTCTTTTGATAATAAACTGCTTTGTTAGCCATTTTTTCACCCAGATCTTCAAGTGTCTTTTCCCGCTTAGCCCGGTAGTTCTCGGTATCCAGAATAACCCGGACATATTCTTCATGCTGCCTATTGATAACTAAACTGACTAAATATTGGAGAGAATCCAGGGTTTGACCGCGACGTCCAATTAAGACGCCCATATCTTTACCTTCCAGATCAATGAATAATACTTTATCCTCAAGACGGGTATGGATTTTGCAATTAATTTTCATGGCATCGAGGACGTCATTTAAAAAATCAAGGGCCCGTTGTTCAGGATTATTTATCAGTGATACCTCAACAATGGCTTCTTTTTTGCCAAAAATCTTCATTAACCCACTGTCCGGCAATTGCAATACCTTTGTTTCAACTTGTTCTTTCGTCACACCAAGTTGTTGCAAACCATGGTTAATCGCATCTTCTACGGTTTTACCAGTACCCGTTACTGTCTTATTCATTTTCCCTCTCCTTAGCTTTCAGTCATCATTTTACTTGTTATCATAACGTTCCTTGGCTTTTTGATAGGCTTCTTCCTGAGCTGCGTCGCGCTCGGGAATTTCAACTGATGGTTTTTTTCGCTGTTGTTCCACTGGCTGATAGGATTTTGAACTGTGAATTTTTTTATTTGACGCCGGCCGGGTTAAGGGCTTTTTCGGTTCGTCACTAAGCTCTTTTTTACTGCTTTTGGGGGCATTGGGATTAGCTGCTGCCCGTTTTGCTGCCAATTCAGCTTTACGTTCTTCTTCCGCTTCGCGAACCCGTCGTTCCGCTTCTTCGATGGAAATATCGGGTTCGGGAATTTTCATCATAATAAATTGCTGGACAAAAGTAAAGATGTTCTGGACGACCCAGTAAAGGGCAACCCCAGCCGGCATCGAAATTGAAATATATCCAATCATAATCGGCATCGCATAAAGCATAATTTTCTGGGTTTTAGCGTTGGGATCATCCGGATTGGTTACCGGTTGCGCTGCCATCGTAAATTTCTGGGTAACAAAGGTAAATAAAGCAGCTAAGATCGGCAATACATAAATGGGATCCGGCACACTTAAACTTTCCATCCATAAAAAAGACATATCAATTCCACTAATGGTTCCATTGACAAACACCCAGGTTTCCGGATGCAGCAAAGTCTGATAAAGCCCAATTAAAATGGGAAACTGTAATAATAATGGTAAACAGCCACCGGCTGGATTAACCTTAAAGGTTTTGTAGAGTTTTAAGGTCTCTTCATTTAATTTTTCTTTATTATTTTTGTACTTTTTGTTAAGCTTCTGTAATTCTGGTTGAAGGCGTTGCATATCCTTCATGGATTTGGTTTGTTTAATATTAAGAGGCAGTAACAACACCTTCATAAATATTGTAAAAATGATGATTGATATTCCATAACTATGGACAATTCCATAAATCTGAAATAGCATCCAACCAAAGATCTGGTATAAAAACTCCATTCATTAACTCCTTAAGTTTTTCTCCCTACGTTCTAAGGAAGGGGATCATATCCCCCGGGATTAAAAGGATGGCATCTAAGTATGCGTTTTCCACCCAAATAACTGCCCTTTATGACGCCGTATTTTTCAACGGCCAAAATAAAATACTCTGAACAAGTGGGACTAAAACGACAATTATTTCCTAATAGAGGTGAAATAAATTTCTGATAGCCTCTAACAATTAAAACCAGGAATTTCTTGAACATCCTATGGCCTCATGAGATTCTTCTTATAAAACAAATGTTTTAATGACTTTTCTAAACTACTATACGGCACTTCTTTAATGGATTCCTTAGCAATCAGAATAATATCATAACCTTTTGAAAAAGAATCTTCATTAAGACGATATGCCTCTTTTATTCGTCTTTTTACCTTATTTCTGATTACAGCTTTTTTAGAAACTTTTTTGCTGACTATTATTCCCAAACGATTGAGCTGTGCTTCGTTTTTTAAATAATAGATCACAAAAACCTTGTTTCCGAACACATCCCCAGTTTTAAAAACACGTTTAAATTCATTTTCCTTACTCAGGGACTCTATTTTCACCAAAGGAATTCTCCTTAATTTTTATTAAACAAAAGACCGCTTTTGAAAAACGGTCTACAAAGGATTATGCTGATAATTTTTCTCTTCCTTTTTGTCTTCTCTTCTTCAAAATAAGTCGACCGCTTTTGGTAAACATTCTTTTTCGGAAACCATGTTCTTTTTTACGTTGTCTAACTTTTGGTTGATAAGTTCTTTTCACTTCGACACCCCCTGACTAAACTTTTATATTCATTTGTTTATAAGCTAATAAGACTTTTACCCTAGAATTATATAATCTCGCTTATTTTATGTCAAGTTATATTATCAAATCTGGAGCATTTTCGCAAGCTTTATGTTTATTTTAATTATATTGAATGACTTACGACAATTTGTTATACTAGCTTTATCAACCGAAATGTGGATAAGTTCTTTAAATTTGTCCAATTAATCCACAAATTTCGGGATTCTGTGGATTAATTGGGGATAACTTGTCGATTTTTTTCAACTTTCTGTTTATTTTCATCTTTTTTTGTTGGTAAAACTTTTTTAAGTTATCAACAATGTTTATTATAATTTGCTTGATTTATTTGGCTATTCACATTAAAATAGATTCTCTGTGCATAAGTTAAAACTTTATCCACAATGACACGACTTAAATTTATTAGAAATTGGAGGTTCATTTAATGGACACTTCCTTTAAAAAAATATGGGATGCCGCACTTGAAATTATCAAACCGGATATTAGTCCAACCAGTTTTAACACCTGGTTCTTAAAAATAAAGCCCATAAACTACGTTAATAACACCTATTATTTTTTATCAGAAAATGAGTTCGAAAAAGGCATCCTGGAAAGTCGGCATATTCCCTTAATCACCAATGCCCTGGCCGAGGTGACCGGAAAAACTGGCCAGGTAAAGATCGTTTTAAAAGAAGAAGATGCGATGATCCCACAAAATGAGGCGGCACCGCAGATCTCCATCACCAATGTGGAGAATAACATATCCAACTATCAGAATAACTCGATGAATCCCAAGTATACCTTTGACAGTTTTGTTATCGGTGAAAATAACCGTTTCGCCCACGCTGCCTGCGTGGCTGTTTCCGAAGCGCCCTCTGAACGTTATAATCCGCTCTTTATTTATGGCGGCGTTGGTCTGGGCAAAACTCATCTGATGCAGGCCATCGGCCATTACATTTTATCTTATGCGCCCCATAAAAAGGTCGTTTATGTATCCTGCGAAAAATTTACCAACGACTTTATCGATGCGATCCAGAATAAAACAAATATCTCTTTTCGAAATAAATATCGCAGTGCCGATATTCTGTTAATTGATGATATCCAGTTTTTGGCTAAAAAAGAAGGGACCCAGGAAGAATTTTTCCATACCTTTAATACCCTACACCAGGAAAATAAGCAAATCGTCATCAGCAGTGACCGCCCCCCCAAAGAAATTCCAACCCTTGAAGAACGGCTCCGTTCCCGTTTTGAAAGTGGCCTGATCACTGATATTTATGCCCCTAATTTTGAAACCCGGATCGCTATCATCCGAAAAAAGGCCGAATCCTTCAGTGACGAGATCCCTAACGAGGTCTTGAGTTTTATTGCCGACAGCATCCATTCCAATATCCGGGAACTTGAAGGTGCTTTAACCACTGTCTTTGCTTATTCAAAACTGCACAAGGTTCCGATTAATCTGGACTCGGCTAAAAATGCCCTGAAAGATATTTTTAGAAAAAAAGAAGATATCGTCATCACTGGGGAATATATTAAAGAAGTTACCGCTAAATACTTTAATATTACAGTGGAAGACATGAATTCCAAAAAAAGAACCCGCTCAATTTCCCTGCCCCGTCAGGTGGCTATGTATATTACCCGGGAAATCACCGATCTGTCACTCCCCCGGATTGGTGAAGAATTCGGTGGTCGGGATCATTCGACGGTAATCCATGCCTGCCAGAAAATAGCTGAAGAAATGGATACTAATACCGATTTTAAAAACCTCATCCTGCGAATTGAACGGGAAATAAACGGTAATTAATTACCCCCATGCTCTACCGGATTGATAAAGAGGTTATCCACAATTTATCCCCTGGGGTTTTTTATGGTTTTTGGGACTGTCAACTCATTTGCCGAGTTATTAACAATTTCCACACCCCCTATTACTATTACTATTATTTTAATTTATATATTTATATATAAAAGCGGTTGTCAAATTTAAACAAAGGAGCCTTTATACATGAAATTCAATTGTTCAAAAGAAAGTTTAATGGCGGCGTTATCGATTGCTCAAAAAGCAGTTTCTTCAAAAACAACTATGAAAATATTAGAGGGGATTCTTTTTAGTGCCTCTGATAATAAATTATTATTAAGAAGTACCGACCTGGAAATCGGCGTCGAAGTGACTATTCCCGCCGAGGTTGAACAAAGTGGTGAGATCGTTTTGACCGCTACGATTATCAGCGAACTGATTCGTAAAATGTCCGGTTCTGATATTTTCTTTGAAAGTGATGAACATCATCAAATAAAAATAGAATGTTTATTGTCGAACTTCACCTTAAAAGGATTATCAGACGAAGAATTCCCGGATTTCCCGGAAGTCATCGAAGACCATATTTTCACCATTGATGCGGCTATTTTGAAAGAACTGATTAAAGGGACCTTATTTTCAGTGGCCACCAATGAAAATATTCCGGTTTTGACTGGTGTTAAAATCGAGCTTCATGATGAAAATATTAATTTAATAGCCCTTGATGGCTATCGACTGGCCCTTAGATCGGGTAAAATTAAAAATCCGGTAGCGGAAGACCTCAGCGTCATTATTCCGTCAAAATCCTTATCTGAGATCAATAAGGTGCTGGCCAGTTACAGTGGTGATGTGGTCGTTAAATTTTCAAAAAATCAGATCTTTTTTGAAATGGATAATACCCAGTTCACCTCGCGATTGCTGGAAGGTGACTTTATTAATTACAAACAGATTATTCCGGCCGAAAAAGCCACCCAGGTTAAGGTCAACCGAAGATTGCTGCTGGAAAGTAGTGAGCGAGCGGCGCTATTGGCCCGGGAAGGCAAAAACAATTTAATTAAAATGGATTTTAACCAGGATCAGTTGATTTTAACCTCCAATGCCGAAATCGGCGATGTTTTTGAAGTAATTCCGATTGAAAACCGCGGCGAGTCGTTAAAAATAGCCTTTAACTCTAAATTTTTAATTGAAGCACTACGGGTGATCGAAGGCGAAGAGCTGATGATTGATATGACCACCTCGGTCGGACCGGGTGTGTTACTGCCCATCGACGGAAGTGATTTTATCTATTTAATCCTGCCGGTGCGGATTGCTGAAGAAAATTAAATTGTGAATTTAGAAATGTGGCTTTAAAATAGCAATAACAATAGATTAAAAGTAGTTTAAAAGATCAGAATTATGGAAATGATTCGTTGAAATTTTAGACTATTTTTTATTTTTATGTTATAATAGTTTGATTCATAGATAAATATATAAAAATTTAATCAATTTTGGCGTAAATAAAGGGGATTCGTGTAATGCTCTTTCATTTTTGTCAAAAATATAATGCGCGGGGAAAAATATGCAAATAATTGAAATTAACACAGAGTTCATAAAAATCGATCAGCTGATTAAATATGCTGGCATTGTCGGCAATGGCAGTGATGTCAAATTGATGATTTTAGACGGCTTGATTCGGGTGAATGGGGAGTTGTGTACCCAGCGGAATAAAAAAATCAGAGATGGCGATCTGGTGGAAATTGAAGATTATGATACCCTGAAAGTAAAAGGGATCGGAAGTCCATGTTTATCGAAGAATTAAAACTCATTCATTATCGCAATTATGAAAATGAAGTGATTACACCTCAACGAGGAATTAATATTGTGATGGGCGAAAATGCCCAGGGAAAAACAAATCTTATTGAAGCTATGTTTTTTTTATCCCGAGGTTACAGTCATCGTGCTTCAAATGTGGCAGAACTTGCCCAATGGGATCATGATGATTTTTTTATCAACGCCCGGGTTGTCAGCGAAGGGGTTAAACATACTCTTTCGGCCAAGAACCATCAGGGAAAACGTCAGTTTTTACTGGATGGAAAGGTAAAAAAAAGAGATAAGATCAATGGGATTTTCAATACCATCCTCTTTGAACCGGATGATTTAAAAATTGTCAAAGAGGGTCCTGATAAAAGACGGCGGTTTCTTAATCAGGAAATTGCTGGTTTTCGGCCGGAGTACCATTATCTATTAAGAGATTATGAAAAAATATTGAATCAGAGAAATTCCCTATTAAAAAGCATTCATTATGAACCCAGTCTGATCACGACCCTCGATGTCTGGGACGAACAGCTTATTCAAACCGGGGTCAGATTAATGAATCACCGGATTCGCTATCTCCATCGATTGAATCGGGAAGCAAATAATCTCCATCAAACACTCAGTCTTGGCAAAGAAAATCTTTCATTATCCTATCTGAACAATATTATCGATTCTTTGGAAGAACTGTCAGAAATAAAAAATTTATACCAAAAAAAATTAGAATCCAGCCGGGAAGATGAGATTTCACGGGGCGCCACGATTTATGGACCGCACGTGGACGATATGATCATTCAAATTAACGGAAAAGATGCCAGGCGCTATGGCTCCCAGGGTCAACAGCGCTCTGCTGCGATTGCCCTTAAATTGTCCCAAATAGAAATATATTATGATAATACCGGAGCATATCCGGTGGTTCTATTGGATGATATCTTTTCAGAATTGGATGAACACCGCCGCAAAAGCATTCTCGCGCTTTTAAATAAAACCCAGGCCTTTATCACCTGCACCGAAGACATCTTTAACGATGGCGATGTTGCGCCAGCAAACCGGCACATCATTGAGATCGTTCAGGGCCAGGCCCAGGTACGCATTAATAATCATTAATAAACCATGAAAATCAGGAGGAAAACATGCCAGAAAACAAATCAGATAATTATACAGCTGATCAGATCCAGGTCCTCGAAGGATTAGAGGCTGTTCAAAAAAGACCGGGGATGTATATTGGTAGCACCGGTTCCCGGGGTCTACACCATTTAGTTTATGAGGTGGTGGATAATAGTATTGACGAAGCCCTGGCCGGTTATTGCAAAAATATCAGTGTCACCATCCATCAGGACGATTCCATTACCGTTGTCGATGATGGCCGGGGGATTCCTACCGGGATGAACCATGCCCAGGGTAAAACCGGCGTAGAACTGGCCTTAACGGTTCTTCATGCCGGCGGTAAATTTGGCGGTGGCGGATATAAGGTATCCGGTGGTCTCCATGGGGTTGGGGTATCGGTCGTTAATGCCCTATCGGAAAAACTGACCATCGAAGTTAAGCAAAAAGGGCAGATCTTTTTTCAAACCTATGAAAAAGGAAAACCAACCAGTGATCTGACCGTCACCGGCACCACCAACCGGACCGGCACCACGGTTTATTTTAAACCCGATAAAGATATCTTTGATGAAACCGAATATGATTTTGATATTCTGGAGCATCGTTTAAGAGAACTGGCTTTCTTGAATAAGGGTGTTTCGATTAACCTCATTAATGAAAAAGAATCACCTAAAAAGAAAGAAACCTATTATTATACCGGTGGGATTTATTCTTATGTGGAGTACATGAATCGGAACAAAGATCCACTTTATGATAAGATTACCTATTTTGAAAAAGAACAGGATGATTATTCGCTGGAAATCGCCTTTCAGTATACCACCGGTTATTCGGAAAATATTTTTTCCTATGCCAATAACATTAACACCCCGGAAGGGGGCACTCATCTCAATGGCTTTAAGAGCGCCCTGACCCGGACTGTTAATACCTATGCCCGTAAAAATGGCTTCTTAAAGGGAAATGATAAAAATCTCATCGGCGAGGATGCCCGCGAAGGTTTAACTGCGATTGTCAGCATCAAGCTACTGGATCCGCAGTTTGAAGGTCAAACCAAATCAAAACTGGGGAATACTGAAGTCAAGGGTATTGTCGAAACCATTGTCGGTGATCAGTTGTCAGCGCTGATGGAAGAAAATCCCGGAATTGCTAAAAGTATTATTGAAAAGACCTTATCAGCCGCCCGAGCCCGGGAAGCCGCTAAAAAAGCCCGGGAGTTTACCCGCCGTAAAAGTGCTTTAGATTCTACGGCATTACCAGGTAAATTGGCTGATTGCCGGGAAAAAGATCCGGCCCTTTCAGAAATATATATCGTCGAAGGGGACTCGGCGGGTGGTTCGGCCAAATCTGGACGAGACTCGAAAACTCAGGCGATCTTACCCCTGCGTGGTAAGATTTTAAATGTTGAGAAAGCCCGACTGGATCGGATTCTCACTACCGATTCCCTAAAATCAATGATTATTGCCTTCGGTACCGGGGTCGGCGATGAATTCAATGTCGAAAAAGCCCGTTATCATAAAATCATCATCATGACCGATGCCGATGTCGATGGAGCCCACATCAGAACCCTGTTATTAACTTTCTTTTACCGCTATATGCCAGGTCTGATCGAAGCTGGTTATGTCTACATCGCCCAGCCGCCACTGTATAAGATTACCCGCGGAAAGCAGGTTGATTATGCCTACACCGATCGGGATCTTGAAAAGAAACTGGAAGGCGTGGAAGATCGCTCCCGGATCAGTCTACAACGATACAAAGGTCTTGGAGAAATGGACGCCCAACAGCTCTGGGAAACCACTATGGATCCCAGCGTGCGAACCCTGCTTCAGGTCAATATTGAGGAAGCCTCTTATGCGGATGAAATCTTCACGATTTTGATGGGCGATAAGGTTCAACCCCGTAAAGAGTTCATCGAACGGAATGCTAAAAAAGTTAAGAATTTGGATATTTAGTCAAGAAGGAGTATTGTTAAATGGATGAAATAATTGAATTTGATCGGGTAAAATCGATTAATATTGAAGAAGAAATGAAAACTTCCTATATTGACTACGCCATGAGTGTTATTATAGGTCGAGCCTTACCGGATGTCCGGGATGGTTTAAAACCGGTTCATCGGCGAATTATTTATGCGATGAGTCAATTGGGCTTAACTCCCGATAAGACCTTTCGTAAGTCGGCCCGTATTGTTGGGGATGTTTTAGGTAAGTACCACCCCCATGGTGATTCATCGGTTTATGATGCGATGGTACGAATGGCCCAGGAATGGTCGATTCGTTATCTGATTGTTAATGGCCAGGGAAACTTTGGTTCGGTCGATGGTGACAGTGCTGCGGCGATGCGTTATACCGAAGCCAAAATGGGCAAAATAGCCGCCGAACTGCTACGCGATATCAATAAAGAAACGGTTGATTTTGTTCCTAACTTTGATGAGTCAGAAACTGAGCCATCGGTACTGCCATCTAAATATCCCAATCTTCTGGTTAACGGATCTTCCGGAATTGCTGTTGGGATGGCCACCAATATTCCGCCCCATAATCTGGGTGAAATCATTGATGGCACCGTGGCCTTTATCGATGACCCGGAGATTACCATTGACGAGTTGATGAAACATGTCAAAGGACCGGATTTCCCTACCGCCGGTATCGTCTTAGGAAAATCGGGCATTAAAAGTGCCTATCGTACCGGCCGGGGCCGGATCAAGGTGCGTGGTAAGGTTGATGTGGTCACCACCAAGAAAGGCAAGAAACAGATTGTCATCACTGAGATCCCCTACATGGTCAACAAATCCAAGCTGGTTGAAAAAATCGCCGAGCTGGTTAAAGAGAAAAAAATCGAAGGAATCTCCGATTTACGAGATGAATCTGACCTGAAAAAAGGGATGTCGATCATCATTGATTTAAAACGGGATGCCAATGAAACCATTATTTTAAATCAATTATATAAACATACCCAGCTCCAGGAAACCTTTGGGGTAATCATGCTGGCTCTGGTTAATAATGAGCCTAAGGTTCTTAATTTAAAAGAAATCCTCTTTCATTACATTGAACACCAAAAAGAAATCATTACCAGACGGACGATTTTTGAACTTAAAAAAGCTGAAGCCCGCGCCCATATTTTAGAAGGTTTAAAAATTGCCCTGGATCATATTGATGAGGTGATTAAGTTAATTCGAGCGGCTGCCGATGGCAAAGTAGCTAAAGAACAATTAATTGAACGTTTCAGCCTTTCCGAAATTCAGGCTCAGGCAATTCTGGATATGCGCCTCCAGCGTTTAACTGGTCTGGAACGGGAAAAAATTGAAGAAGAATACCGCGAACTGATGCTGACCATTGCTAACTTGAAAGCAATTTTAGCTGATCCACAACTGGTACTGAATATTATCAAAGAAGAACTGATCGAAATTAAAGAAAAGTATGGCGATAAACGGCGAACCTCTTTTGATATCGATGTGGAAGACTTCGAAATTGAAGACCTCATTGAAGAAGAAGAAGTGGTCATCACGATGACTCACATCGGCTATGTGAAGCGCATTACCGCCGATAATTACCGGTCGCAAAAACGTGGCGGCAAAGGCATTACTGCCCTCAGCACCCGGGAAAATGATTTTGTCGAACATCTCTTTACCACCACGACCCATCATTATCTGATGTTCTTTACCAATTTCGGCAAGGTCTATCGCTTAAAGGCCTTTGAAATTCCCGAAGGCGGACGAACCGCCAGAGGAACGGCGATTGTCAATCTATTACCATTGGAAGCAGGCGAACAGATTGCCACGATGATTCCGGTCAAAGAATTTACGGCCGATAAATATCTGATCATGGCAACCAAGCAGGGAATCATCAAGAAAACCGATTTAACCGAATATGATACCTCTCGTAAGAATGGGATCATCGCCATTAATTTAAGAGAAGGGGATGAACTGATTAACGTACGATTGGTTGAGCAGGATGAAGAAATCGTTATGGGAACCCAGTGTGGTTATGCGATTCGCTTCAATTCTGAAGAAGTCAGACCGATCAGCCGAACATCGATCGGTGTCCGGGGGATTGACCTGCGCGAAGATGATGTGGTGGTCGGGATGGACATTGTTAAAGAAGATCTCTTTGTGCTTTGTGTCAGCGAAAACGGCTATGGCAAACTGAGTGCCTCTGATTTATACCGTCCGCAAAAACGGGGCGGTAAGGGTGTTCAAACCTATAAGGTCACCAAAAAAACCGGTGAACTGGTCGGCTTCTGCGTGATCAGCCGGGATGGCGAAATTATGATGATCAATAATCAGGGTGTTGTTATTAAGTTAGAAGGTAATGATATAACCGCCGTGGGCCGAAATACCCAGGGCGTACGACTGATGAAATTAAATCCTGAAGAATCGATTGCCACCATTTCTAAAGTCTATAAAGAAGATCCAGTTGATGATCTCGACGAAGATGGTGAAAACCAGGTAACACTTTTGGATGCCACTGAAAAAGAATAAACCCCAAAAATAATCTGAAATACACCCTGTTTTCTATTTTCGGTAAACAGGGTGTTATTTTTATCATATTGAGGGTTTTGATTTAAAAAAAACCTGCAAACGATGTACATCTTTAATGGCTCTAAAAAAGTGACAAAACTTTAATGGCATGATAAAATAGAGCAAAAAAAGGAGATAACGACGGTGAAAACCAGTTTAGATAAAGACAAAAAAGCCGTATTAGTTGAAAAAGAATAATGGACTCATTAATCCATATCGATCGTATTCAGGTTAATTGTTTAGTCAAAGATCAATTCGATGCCATTGCTTTAGCAGCTAAACCACTGCTGGAAAAGGGTTTTATTACCGAAGAATTTATTGATGCGGCAATCGAAAGGGAACGGATCTTTCCAACTGGCTTGCCGACAAAAATTGGCGTAGCTTTACCCCATACTGAGGCGAAATATGTGTTAAATGAAAGTATTTCTATCTTAACTCTTAAAAATACCATTGTTTTTGCCGGGATGGGAAATCCAAAAGAAAGTATTCCGGTCCAGATTGTTTTTCTTTTAGCCATCAGTAACCCGGAAAAACAACTACGGATTCTTCAAACAATTATAACGATTATTCAGAATGAAAAAATGCTCAAAAAAATAAGAGATGCCAAAGAACCCCAGGATATTTACAATTTAATTAATACATTTTTATAACAAAAAAGTGTCGCGTAATTATTTATTGATAAAAACAAGTAGAAAGTGAAAGTGAATGAATATTAAAATAGCACCCTCCATGCTCAGTGCAGATTTTGCCAATCTGGAACGGGATCTTAAAGAAGTAGAGAAAAGCGGCGCTGATTACCTTCATGTGGATATAATGGATGGTCATTTTGTACCGAATATCACCATGGGGCCGGATCAGGTGGCTCAGATCAGAAAGACGATATCGATTCCTTTTGATGTCCATTTAATGATCACCGAACCACTTAAATATATTGATCGGTTTGCCGATGCCGGCGCTGATATCATCACCGTTCATGTTGAATCCGAAGGCGGGATTCAGGCCTGTATTGATGCGATTGTCAAAAAAGGCGTCAAAGCGGGATTGGTGGTGTCTCCGGATACGGTGATAAGTGTGATTGAACCGTACCTTGATCAGATCAGCATGGTTTTGATTATGTGTGTGTATCCCGGTTTTGGCGGGCAAAGTTATATTCCTGCCAGTACCGAAAAAATCAGAGCCTGTCGAGAAATGATTGATAAGAGGGACATTGATCTTCAGGTTGATGGCGGAATTAATTTTAATACCTTAAAAGAAGTAGTGGATGCCGGGGCCAATGTCATTGTGTCCGGTTCCTGTCTATTTAAGGGGGATATGAAAGAGAATATGAGACAATTTAGAAAAATCATCCAGGGATAAATTCTAAAATTGAAAGAGGGAAGTAAAAATGAAACTTGTTTTAGTTGCGTGTGGAACAGCCCTGGCAACATCAACAGTGGTTGCCAAAAAGATTGAACAGATTGCTCAGGAAAATGGCATTGAGTGTCGAACCGTTCAAGCCAAAGCGGTTGATGCATTTAAAAAATATCAAGAATTACATCCGGATGCGATTGTGTGTACCTGTCAGCTGGAAGGGGATATTGATATTCCGGTAATTAATGGCCGGGCTTTTTTAACGGGAATTAATCTTCAGAGTACGATTGATCAATTGATTGCGATATTAAAAAAATAAAATTGACAATTGATAATAATTTAACGTATAATATTTTTGGTTGGATCTAAAAACGAAGAGGATAACATTTTTATTGATCTGAACATCAATAGAAAAAGCCATGAAGGTTAATTTTAGGATTAATTTTTGTGGCTTTTTTGATTAAAATAGGGAATGTATAAATTTAACTACAAAAAAACATTGTAATCTATGTCATCGGTGGAACACTGATTGTTTTTCGGTGCATCGCTATTGGACAAATTAAAAAAATAGAAAAAGAAGAGGCCGTAGAAGAGACTATTCAGGAGAGTACATGAAGAACAACAGTTTAACTGAAGGGGTTATTTGGAAAAAATTGTTATTTTTTGCATTGCCTTTATTAGGAACCAGTTTTATCCAGCAATTATATAATACCGTTGATTTGATCTATGTTGGTAATTTTTTAGGAAAAGAAGCTGCTGCCGCCGTTGGTGCCAGTTCTCTGTTTGTTACCTGCCTGGTTGGTTTCTTTTCAGGGATGTCAGTCGGCTCCAGTGTGGTGGCTTCTTATGTTTTTGGTACCGGTAACAAGAGAGAATTAAAAAACGTGGTTCATACAGCGATTGGCTTGAGTTTTATTTGTGGGATCATCATCATGATTATTGGTTTGATCGGTGCTCCTTATTTTTTAGAATTAATTAACACCCCGGATGAGATCATGGGAATGGCGGTTAACTATATTCGGGTTTATTTTATGAGTATTATTTCGGTCGTCACCTATAATATGGGCTCTGGCATTATTAGAGCCTTGGGCAATTCGAAAACGCCCATGTACATTCAACTCATTGGCGGAATTGTCAATGTCATTATGGATGGGGTGTTTATCGTGATCTTTAAATTTGGGGTTGTGGGCGTCGCTTATGCTACACTTTTTTCACAAACCCTTGCGGCACTATTGGTATTGAACTATCTGATGCATATCGACAACCAGTATAAGTTGGAATTGCCAAAAATCAGAATTGCCAAAGCACATTTTTATAAAATTTTAAAAATTGGGGTTCCCACAGGATTTCAGGCTCTGGTGATCACCCTTTCTAATGTTTTTGTTCAATATCATGTTAACAGTCTTGGTGTGGATGCCATTACCGCATTTACGGTATACTTCAAGGTTGAACTATTGATTTATCTGCCGATTCTTGCCATTGGTCAGGCGATTACTACTTTCACCAGTCAAAATATCGGGGCTGAGAACTATGACCGGGTCAGGAAAGGAACCAGAGTTTGTCTGATGATGGGCATTGGCATCACCGCAGTGATGAGTACCTTCGTGCTGTTCTTTGGCAGACAGGCCTTTGGTGTAATTAACAGTGATCCTTCGGTGGTAGATTATGGCCTTCAGATTATCAGCATTACCTTGCCTTTTTATTGGCTTTACCTAATCCTGGAAGTGCTGGGAGGAACCATCCGCGGTGCCGGTAAGGCGGTGCCACCGATGGCCATTATTCTCACTAATATTTGTGTGTTGAGAACGCTTCTCTTATTTATGATCATGTCCTCGGTTCAGAATATTCAGGGGATTGCGATCACCTACCCGATTACCTGGGCTTCAACTGCCATATGTATGGGCATCTATTATTGGAGAGGTAATTGGATGGGCGAGTTTGGGCGGTTGTCGGTAATAAAAGCGGAAATTTAATTTATAAAGTTAAAATAATCAAACAAGTTGAAATAACAAGTATAATTCTGGTAATATGAATAGTAGCTCAATGGTTAATGGACAAGCATGATTTAAGAATAAGGCTTGACAGAATCGGATGATTATGAGAAAATACGGCTAAGTAAATACACGTATATACAAGAAAGTCATGAAGACTTAATTTGATCAGAAGATCAGCTTATTTCTTCATGGCTTTTTTTAATTAGATCAGGTAAAAGGGGAAAAATGATGGAAAAAATTCTTGAAAAAGTGGAAAATTACTGGGATAAACGTTCGGAAGGGTATTCTGAGGTCAATGTGGCGGAGCTGAACAGCTACAAAATGGATGTCTGGAAAGAACTGATCAATCGTCATAAGCCAGCCGTAATTGGCCGTAAGCTTAAAGTTTTGGATATCGGCACCGGCCCGGGCTTTTTTGCCATTACCATGGCCTCCTGCGGTTATGATGTAACCGCGGTTGACTACACCGATGCGATGCTTCATAAGGCTAAACAAAATGCCGGTTATTACCGGAATCAAATCAAGTTTATGCAGATGGATGCTCATCACCTAAGCTTTGAAGACAATTGTTTTGATCTGATTGTTACCCGGAACCTGACCTGGAATCTGGAACGTCCCGACGAAGCCTATAAAGAATGGAATCGGGTACTGGCGCCCGGAGGACGGATGCTGAACTTTGATGCCAACTGGTACTTGCATCTCTATGATGAAGAAAAACGATCCGAGTATTTTCAGGATCGGGCTAACTCAGTGGAAGAGGGTGTTAATGATCACTATATTCATACCGATACCACGGCGATGGAAGAAATTGCCAAAAATCTGCCCTTGAGCCGCACCATGCGACCCCAATGGGATGCCGCAGTGCTGATTAATACCGGCTTTAAAAAGGTGCTGGTCGAGCAGGAAATTGGCGAGTTGGTCTGGGATAAAGAGGAACAGGTCAATTATGCATCGACCCCGATGTTTATGATTTTTGCTGAAAAGTAAATCATCAATGATTGGATTTTAAAAGATAAAACATACAATAAGCTAGTGAGGTAGTCATTCTCCGAAGAGAATCCTGCCTCACTTTTTTATTTGAATTGAAAGCTAAAATTGACGTTGAGGGTCCGACATTACAAAAACGACAAAGGAGAAATGATGGATAACAGACCAAGCTGGTTCGTCAGTGTGTTTTCTGATGGCGGGGAAGAACAAACCTCCTGTTTCATTAAAGAAGGTTTTTGAGAAAATCATTATTTGGACGAATCTGCTAATTTGATTAACGAAATAAAAATTGGCGATCGGATTGCCTTAAAAACGACCCCTAACAAAAAAACAAGATCCCGTTTAATACCAATGGAAAAATTGTTTCAGTTATGGAGATTAAGGCCATTGGAACTGTGATTAGGAACTATTATGATGGCAAAAGAATCTGGAAAATAAAACCAAACCCCAAGAATTGGATGTCGTAAGAACTCATTGATGAAAAACTTAAACAGCATTTTAGTTTTGTTGAGCTTGAACCGGCATGTGGAAAGATGAAGTTTTCGAAGGTCAATAAACAAAAGGCAGCAAGGCTATCCCGATAATTTAATTGACAGGAAGCAAGGCTTATGAGAAAATAACGCAAACACAGAAATGATAATACAGCACTAATGTAGTCATGAAGACTAAATGCGATCAGAAGATCGGTTTGGTTTTTCATGCTTTTTTTTATTATAAAGTAATTCAATTGGACAATAACGTTGAATAAATTTTAAACGCAGTAAACTGCAATGATGCCTTACCCAACAATAAACAGAAAACATTCTTAAGGAAGAAGCATGAGTCAGATTAAGAATCACACCCATGCAAAAAATAGCGTAGCGGAAATAAGCACAACCGATCATGATCGTAAATCCCATAATCACAGTCATTCAAAAGCCGTTATCAACCGTCTGTCAAAGGCCATTGGTCATCTGGAGTCGGTTCGCAAGATGGTTGAATCCGGGCGCGACTGTACCGAAGTACTGATCCAGCTTGCGGCGGTTAAGGCGGCGATTAACAATACTGGAAAGATCATTCTCCAGGATCACATTGAAAACTGTGTTGTCAGTGCTGTACGTGAAGGTGATGATCAGGCCATCGAAGAATTAAACAAGGCCATTGACCGCTTTATGAAATAACAGAATCAAAAATAATCAGGAGTACGACAGTGGAAATAAAAATCGAAAATTTGCAAGTCGAAGAGGGACAGAAGACAAGCGGTTATATTCCGGTTCCCCAAACAGCGTTGAGCCTGCCAGTTACCATCATCAACGGAAAAAATGCCGGAAAAACCGTCTTAATCACCAGTGGTATTCATAATGCCGAGTATACCGGGATCCAAACAGCTATCGAACTGGCTGCCGAACTACTGCCGGATGAAATAACCGGTTGTCTGATTCTGATCCACCCGGTTAATATCAGCGGCTTTGAAAACCGCACCATGAGTGTGGTTGCCGAGGATGGCAAAAACCTGAATCGCATTTTCCCCGGCGATCCCAATGGTACCATTGGCGATAAAATTGCTCATTTTATCATAACGACCTTTTTTAGTCAGGCGGATTATTATCTTGATCTTCATGCTGGGGACGGCTTTGAAGCATTGACCTCCTATGTCTATTATGTGGGTGCTGCAGCAGCGGCGGTGGTGGAACAATCAAAAGCCATGGCCGAAAAAATCAATGTTCCCTATATGGTCAAGTCATTTACGGCAACGGGAGGTGCCTATAATTACGCCGGTTCCTGTGGGATTCCCGGTATTTTGATTGAGCGGGGCGGCGAAGCCCGTTGGTCAAAAGCAGAAATTGATCTTTATAAGGCCGATGTAAAAAACGTGCTGAGATCATTAAATGTCTTGGCTGGGGCGGTTAATCTGAGCGCCCAAAAGCCAGTTGATGTGGTGGACGTTATTTATGAAGCAGCGCGGGTAACCGGTTGTTGGTATCCCGATAAAACCCCGGGCGAATGCGTTAAAAAAGGTGAGACTCTGGGTGTGATTAAAGATTATTTCGGCAATGTGTTGGCGAGTTATCATGCCGAGTATGAGGGTGTAATTCTCTATCAGGTTAGCTCCCTTTGTATCATTGAAAATGATACCCTGATAGCCTATGGAAAAGTAACGGTCTAGAAAAGACCACTCAACCCAGCGTCAGTGAGGCGATTTTTAGATGATAAAATAGTAGGGTGTGAGTGAGCGATGCGAGAAAGGTATAATATATAATGAAAAAGTATATCGGCAAACGGCTATTACAGCTGATTCCTATTATCTTAGGGATCACCCTGCTGT
>RRZT010470682.1_pt1 | contig 20667 bp, 17 predicted proteins | sample 2165551 | NCBI WGS metagenome assembly RRZT01 (sample SAMN10456910, study PRJNA506462) | wastewater metagenome | biome: wastewater; feature: sludge; material: wastewater sludge; isolation source: wastewater sludge with Escherichia coli K12::gfp cells carrying plasmid... | place: USA: Moscow, Idaho... | reverse complement strand
GGCATTGATATGACAGATGATTTAATTTTAAAAAATAATATTCATGATGATAAAAAAGCCAATGTACTAATCAGCGCTTGCCCATCTCGCAAGGTTTTGGAGCATTTGACCAGTCGCTGGGGCGTGCTTGTGATGTTGGTGCTCAAGGATAAGACCTTGCGTTTTAGTGAAATTCGCCGTGCCATTGACAGCATTAGCGAACGTATGCTCACTCAGACACTACAGAACCTAGAACAAGACGGCATGATTATCCGCACCTCTTATCATACCGTACCGCCCCATGTGGATTATCGCCTGACCACGCACGGACAGCAGGCGAGCGCCAAGATTGCCGATTTGGTGGATTGGCTGGAGCATAATTTGGGAGAGATTTTGACAGGGAGGGCTTAGAGTACAACCTAGAAAACCATAACTTAAAATAAGCATACTTTAGATTGTCAACTTTTTCTAATGTTACCCTTGCATTTCATAATGATTTGTTTTATTATTGCATTGCTTGGAATGTGTTACTTTATACGCTTTTTGGCACCGTTCGTCACATTTTGATTAAGTGTGTTGATTTTTTCCTATTAGGAGTTTGTTATGTTAAAGAAAATTGCTTTAGTTGCTGCAATTGCCCTAAGCTCTACCGCTGCTTTTGCTGATAATGACATCGGCTGTGGTCTAGGTACTACCGTATGGGCTGGCAAAGATGGTAAAGTTGCCAAAATCCTAGGTGCGACCACCAACGGCACTTCTGCCAACCAATTGTTTGGTATTACCTTTGGTACACTAGGTTGTAGCGGTACTGGTGCTATCACTGCTCAAGTGGTTGAATTTGTTGATGGCAACTCTGAAGCATTGGCACGTGACATCGCTGTTGGTCAAGGCGAGAACCTAACTGTTTTGGCTGAACTGCTAAACATTGCTGACGCTGACCAAGCACGTTTCTTTACCGTAGCCAAAGACAACTTTGCCACCATTTATACCGCTGACGCTAACACTGCTGACGTAGTGACTGCTCTACAACAAGTATTGGCACAAGACGCTGTATTACAAGTTTATAGCTAATTTTTTGCCATTAGCATTTGTACACAAAACCTTATGAGTAATCATAGGGTTTTGTTTTTGGTAATCACAGATAAAAAATAGATGAGACATGGTATGATAAAAATAAAAACAATCACGATGGCAATTATTTCAGTATGGGCAAGCCTTATGGCATTTGATGCTCAAGCAATACCAACACCACTATCCATAGATGAACTACTCACGGACAAACCCTTAACGGACGAAACATCTGTTATCACACAGTCCGATCTTAAATTAAATGACTCAAGCCAGCCTGCCACGATTACCAAAACCAAATTATCATTAGCAGAACGCAGCGCCCTTATCACGCATTATCAAATCTTAGCCAAACAACAACAATTGGCAAGTCATAAAGTATGGCAACGGCTGTTTTATGTCAATAACAAACACATCAGCCGTGTTGAGTATCAAGACTTTTTTTTACACCCAAAAGGTAAACAAGATTTAGCCTTAGAACTTGACGAAACCATTGCTCAGCTTATCAATAATGACGGTGAACGGTCGCCACAATGTCGTTTCCCTGCACGCACCAAATGGCTGACAGATCAACTTGGTATCAGTCCAGAAGTATTGGCACAAGTAGATTGTAGCGAATTTAACACATGGTATCAACAAATCAACCCGCACACCATGACGCTGATTTTTGCCAGCGATTATATGGGTAATCCAGGGTCTATGTTTGGGCATTCGCTGCTACGTCTTGACCCTGTTAAAGACCCAAATAAAAACATGGATTTGGTTGCCTATGCCCTAAACTACGCCGCCATGACCCCACCCAATGAAAATAGCGCCGCTTATGCCCTGAAAGGCTTGACAGGTAAATACTCAGGGGAATATTCGCTAATGCGTTATTTTCATAAAACCAAAGAATATGGCGATTTAGAAAGCCGTGATATGTGGGAATATGAACTATCGCTTACCCCAGAAGAAGTGTCGTTTTTGGTACGCCACATTTGGGAAATGAAAAATGTACGTTTTCCTTATTATTTTATGGATAAAAACTGCTCTTATGCTTTGTTGGGATTGGTGGATTTGGTGCGTCCTGAGCTGGATTTACAAGATAAATTTCATTGGACAGTTGTTCCCATTGAAACGGTTAAAGCCATTAAAAATGCAGGATTGATTCGAGATACCCATTATCGCCCCGCCCTAGAAACTCATTTAAAAACCCAAGAACGGCAGCACGGGCAAGCCTTTGGGCGATTGGCACACCGCTTAACCCTACCCAAAATCAGCCCACAACAGGAAATCGCTCAACAAGAAGCCAAACAACAAGCAGGGCTATTAGAAATGGCGTATGATGATTTGTATTTACAGCACGCCAATAAAAAAACTGATAATAGCTTTGCTCAAGCACGCCTGCGTGAACTTTTGGTGTTACGCAGTCAGTTAGATGTGCCCAAACAGCGAATCACGCCCAAGCGTCCCAACTACGATCCCAGTCAAGGGCATGGCGACAAATCGTGGGGCATAAATGTGGGGCAAATGCAAGGTGAACCCATGGTTACGCTACATCATCGCACGGCTTATCATGGCTTTAGCGATCCTTTTATGGGTTATGCTACAGGGCAGTTATTGTTTTTAAATGGGGCGGTATCAGTAACAGAGGACAAAGTGCGGTTGGATCATCTGGATTTGTTGTCAGTGCACGCCGTCAATCCCATTACCAGTTATAAGCGCCCACGTTCTTGGGGGGCGGATTTTGGCTTTCGTCAAGTGGCGGTGGACGATAATGGACAGTTTAGCACAAAACAAACACATGGCGTGGGCATCATGGCGGCACAAATGGGCTATGCCAAATCACTACTGGCGGATAAACTGGTATGCGGGGCGTATGCTCGTGGGGAACTTCAGCTGGGTAAGGCATTGGATAAAGGTGTGCATCTTGGTATCTCGCCCAAATTACATTGTACTGCCCGCCTATCAGATAACCTGCAAGGTGTGGCAAGCATTAACGCCCCTTATTGGCAAGACAGCCAGCAATGGCAAATCCAAAGTGATGCCGAATTACAATACAACCTAAACCCCAACCACGCCCTACGCCTAACAGGTACGCACGAATCACAAAACGGACAGTCATGGCATAAGCTAAGTTTGGGGTATCATTGGTATTATTAAGGCATAGGCATGGACATTGAAAAGGCAAGAAATCCCCGCTTGATTTTCATCAACCACGCCCCCATTTTTGTTAAAATTTTTCTGGCTTATACCTATGTCACACATTCAGCAACTTGTCGATACCCTAACTACCTATCAAGCCTTACCACATCACAGCGATCCCAATCTTAAAACGTGCCTTGGCAAAATCCAAACATGGCAAAAACAGCGCATCAAAACCGCCAACACCGCCCTATTTAGCGACCGCAAAACCGCCCCACTGGCGAATTACCTGATTGATCGCATCTATGGCGACAGCGATTTTGACATATTGGCACAGCAGCTTTTGACCGCAGGACATAACGCCCTAAACGGTTCGGGTCGCCTTGAAAAGCTGATTCCAAGCAATGCCCTAGCTACAGGGATTTTAGGGGTAAAATCAGCGGTTACGGCGATTAGTTTGGATTTGGCATTATCAAAGATTATGTTAAATAATCCTGAAATGAAGCAAGAATACGAAACGAGTGGCTTAAGCGATGCCTTAATGCTACAGGCTTATAAGCTGGCGAACAATAAACATGAACGCCTTGAACAGCTTGTGGATTTAGAACACGTTTGCGTGCAGTCGGATAAATATTTTAATTCCTTTATCATTCAAAAAGCCTTTCCGCTTGCCAAGCATACCGCCTATGAGCACGGCTACCAACCGCTTTATGACTTTATCCATGACGGTTTATCCGCCATGAAACACATCAAACGCATTGAAGAGTTTACCAAGCCCTTTGTAGCGACCGAACGACAAATCATTGATAACATTCATGATCGTGGCGTTATTTTTGATTAAGGACAAATACCATGAATTTACCCGATGAGCTTATCAGCCTTGCCAGTGAATTTTTTAAAGAACGCATTGAAAAACCCCTGACCCTTGACCCCGATATACTCGCCTATCGCTGGGTTGGCGGTCAAACAGGAACACTTGTACCGATTGATGTGAATTTGTCGGTCAGCTTTGATGATTTGCATGGTATTGATGAACAAAAACAAAAACTCATCAATAACACTCGCCAATTTTTACAAGGTCTGCCTGCCAACCATGTCCTGATGACAGGGGCTCGGGGTGCGGGAAAATCATCACTGATTAAGGCACTGCTTGGGGCGTATCATGGGGACGGTTTGCGAGTGATTGAAGTGGCTCGGGACGACCTGCAAAGGCTAGATAAAATCCGCCACGCCATTAAAGATAGTCCTAGTGCGTGCCGTTATGTGGTGTTTTGTGATGATTTGGCATTTAATGCTCAAGACGAAAATTATCGCACCCTAAAAAGCGTGCTGGACGGGGCGTTAGACAGTGAGCAAGACCGCCTTTTGGTGTATGCGACCAGTAACCGCCGTCATCTGTTACCACAGCTAATGAAAGACAACGTCAATATTTATAACGGACAAACGGACGAAGTTAATCCCTATGAAACCATAGACGAAACCGTATCACTGTCGGATCGTTTTGGGCTTTGGTTGTCGTTTTATCCGATGAATCAAGAGACGTTTTTACAGATTGTCGCTCATTATTTGGCAAAATATGGATTACCTTTAGATGATAACACCCAAACGCACGCCCTACGCTGGGCAAGTGGTCGGGGCGGTCGCAGTGGGCGTATTGCTTATCAGTTTAGCCGTCAATGGGCAGGGCAACAGTTGCTTAAATAAGAAAAACATGAAATAAAATAAGGGCATATGATGACGATATGCCCTTATTTTTTCAATCATGCCTTAAAGCTGATATTCATGCACCGCATCAATAAAGGCTTTGGCGTGGTCGGGGTTTGTCCATTGGGTAATGCCATGCCCCAAATTTGCCACATAGCCCGTCTTTTCAAACACATAAGCATCATTTAGCATATCTTGCACCGCCTTTTTAATCGCTTGGGGCGTGCCATATAGCGTCATGGGATCTAGGTTGCCTTGAATGGCTTTGGGCAGTTGTACTTTTTTATTTTTAAGGGTTAGGGATTTTTGGGCTTCTTGTAACACTTGGCGAGCTTTAGCAAGGTTCATCGTCCAGTCTAGCCCCAAGGCGTCCGCTTGGCTATCAGCTTGCACATCAAGCCACAACCCGCCACCTTTGGTAAACATCACCACAGGCACATCGGGGTGCTTGGCTTTTAACTCGCTGATAACCCTACGATTATACTGATGACTAAATTCTATAAACTGACGGTGTGCCAACGCCCCACCCCAGCTGTCAAAAATCTGCACCACCTGAGCCCCTGCATGAATTTGGGCATCTAAATAATCCACAACCGCATCACTGATTTTATCTAGTAGGGCATGAAGCAGTTCAGGGCGAGCATACATCATCTCTTTGGTGTGGCGAAATTCCTTAGAGCTGCCACCTTCTACCATATAAGTTGCCAAGGTCCATGCACTACCACTAAAGCCAAACAGTGGCACTTGTCCATTTAATTCGTTGCGAATGCTGGTGACTGCCTTTAAGACATAATCTAGGTCTCTTGCCACGTTAATTTTAGGTAAACTGGCAATATCGCTTTCGCTGCGTACAGTACGGGCAAACTTTGGGCCTTCGCCTGCTTCAAAATAAAGCCCCAGACCAAAAGCGTCGGGCACGGTCAAGATATCACTAAATAAGATCGCTGCGTCCAACTCAAAACGGCGCAGTGGCTGTATGGTCACTTCGGTCGCCAGCTCAGTGTTTTTACATAAGCTTAAAAAATCGCCCGCCTGCGCACGGGTCGCCTTATATTCTGGCAAATAACGCCCCGCTTGACGCATCATCCATACAGGTGTGGTATCTACAGACTCAAAACGCAGTGCCCGTAGTAAACGGTCATTTTTTAAAGGGGGAAAATTTTGTGTGGTCATCTTTATTCCTTAACATCTGTTTTTTGGTTTGATATTCATTTAAGCTTCAAATGGCAACAAAATTACAGCACCGCCATATCATCACGATGTACCATCACCGCTTTATCGGTGTCGGTTAGCCCTAAAATCTCTAGCACTTCGGGGGTGTGCTTTTGTAGGATTTGTTTGGCATCTGTGGCACTAAAACCCGCCTGCCCCACCGCAATACGGCTTTTATCAGGGGCAACGATTTCTACCACATCCCCTGCATCAAAATCACCCTGCACATCTATCACACCCACAGGCAATAGCGACTTGTGATTATTGACCACCGCATTTACCGCCCCACTATCCACCACGAGTGTACCCGACATACGCACATGAGCAGCAAGCCACTGTTTTTTGGCGATGAGTTTATCAGCGTGATTGGTTGTTAAAAACGTACCAATGGACTCGCCTGCCACCAATCTGGTAATGACGTTTTCCACCTTACCACTGGCGATAATGGTTGGCGTGTTTGCCATCGCTGACAGACGAGCGGCACGGATTTTGGTCAGCATACCACCACTACCCCATTTACCGCCATCGCCTGCCACATCAAACAAATAATCCGCCATCGCTCGCTCTTTGGCAATGAGTTTGGCATCGGGATTGTCTCGTGGATTATCGGTAAATACGCCCTGCTGGTCGGTTAGAATAATGTATAAATCCGCCCCCACCATGGTTGCGGTCATCGCCCCCAAAGTGTCATTATCGCCAAACTTAATCTCGCCATAAGAGACGCTGTCATTTTCATTGACCACAGGAACGACACGCCATTGTATCAGCTGATTGACCGCCTGATGAATGTTAAGATAACGAGAGCGATGTGCTAAGTCATCATGGGTCAGCAGTATCTGCGATGACTGTACACCACGCTGAATCAAGGCTTGCCACCATGTTTCAATGAGCCCCATCTGCCCAATGGACGCACAAGCTTGCAAGGCGGGCAATTTTTTGGGACGCTCCATAAGCCCCATACGCACCACCCCTTCAGCAATCGCCCCGCTAGACACAAGCACCACATCAATGCCTTGTTTATGCACGTCAGCGATTTGTCTTGCCCATTCATAAATGGCAGTACGATCTAACCCCCGACCGTTGTTGGTCAACAGCGATGAGCCAATTTTTACCACGATACGTTGTATTTTTTGTGTCATGACAGCCTAGCCTAAGTTAGGGTGTGTTGAACTTTCGCTTTTGTCGACAAAAATGAGATAAATCGCAAATTTTCAAGGAAATAAACGCAGGCAATACTTAGAGTTTGGCAAGTTTATTGACACAGAAAATTAAGATTTATCCATTTTTGACACAAAAACAAATCAACATCGCAAGTTTATTAAATTTTTAAGGTTTGTGTAGTGAATGTGGGGCACACCCTAGTACGGGGCGTATTCTACCGCCACATCATAATCATCTTCATCAAAGTCATCATCATCGTCATCAGTCAGCCCTAAACGCTCGGCTTTACGGCGGGCTTTGTAGGCTTCTTTTTGAATTTCGGTATTATGACGCACCTCTTGTTCTAGACGGGCAAAACGCTCGGCTTGGGCTTTGGCAAAGTCAGCGTCTTCTTTTTCACGCTCTTGCTCAGCTTCAATCTCACTCATCAGGTAATATTTGATGTCGTCCACGCCATCGCCACTAATGGTAGAAGTATAAAATACATCCCCTGTCCAGTTTAGACGAGCCAAAACATCATCGCAGACTGCTTGTTTTTCATCATCGGCAAGTTGGTCAATTTTATTTAATACCAAAATCTGTGGTAATTTGGCAAGCTCTGCCGAAAACTTCTCAAGTTCATGTAAAATAATATTGGCATTATCCACAGGATCAGAACCATCAATCGGCTTAATATCGACAATGTGTAGCAATCTGCGAGTGCGGGCAACGTGCTTTAAAAAACGAATGCCAAGCCCTGCCCCATCACTTGCCCCCTCTATAAGCCCTGGAATGTCCGCCATCACAAATGACTGGTGCGTCCCGACATCAACCACGCCAAGATTGGGCGTAAGCGTGGTAAAGGGATAATCGGCAACCTTGGGGCGAGCCGCTGACACTTGACGGATAAAGGTAGATTTACCTGCATTAGGCAAGCCGATCAAGCCCACATCTGCCACCACTTTCAGCTCAAGTTTTAGATTTTTGGCTTCACCAGGGAAACCAGGGATTGCTTTTCTGGGGGCTTGGTTGGTACTGGTTTTAAAACGGGTATTCCCAAAACCGCCATCGCCACCTTTGGCAACACGCACCGTCTGACCCACCTCGGTCAAATCGCCAATTACTACATCAAGGTCAGTGTCGATAATGGTCGTGCCCACAGGAACGTGCAAATAAACATCGTCCGCCCCTTTGCCTGAGCAGTTTTTGGATTTGCCGTTCTCGCCACGTTTGGCTTCAAATTTACGGGTATAACGAAAATCTACCAAAGTGTTGGTGTTGTCGTCTGCTATCACAAACACATCACCGCCCTTACCGCCATCTCCGCCATCAGGCCCGCCTTTGGGGACAAATTTTTCACGGCGAAAACTGACGATACCATTACCGCCATCGCCCGCTTTTACACTAATCACCGCTTCATCAATAAAACGCATTTAATTTCTCAAAAAAAAGTTGGAGCGTGTTAAACCTTTTATCAATTCAACACGCTAAAAATTTGGGTGCTGTTTTGGCACACACCAAGTTTGGCGTACCCTACAAATCTACTATTCTAACATAACTTAACAACAAACGACATGATACCGTTGTACAATTATCCATTTACACCACTTAGACCACCCGAAACAGCACCAAAGACAGCGACATCACAAACATACCCACCACCAGACCATACACCGTTTCATGACCTTGGGAATAGCGTTTGGCGGCAGGAAGCAGTTCGTCCAATGCCAAAAATACCATAATCCCTGCAATTAACCCAAATACCGCCCCAAATACCGCATCAGACAATACCGACTTTAACACAAAATAACCAACCAATGCCCCGACAGGTTCGGCAAGCCCTGATAAAAAACAAGCGATTAGGGTTAATTTTTTATTTTTGGTAGCAAAATAAATCGGGGCAGCGATAGAAATACCTTCGGGGATATTATGCACCGCAATGGCAAAGGCAAGGGGCGCACCAAGTGTGGGGCTTTCTAAGGTAGCAAAAAAGGTCGCCAAGCCTTCGGGAAAATTATGAGCAGTAATGGCAAACGCTGCCATCAGCCCAATGTGGCGAATGTAGTTTTGGTTTTGCTCGCTAAAATTAGGATCGTGGGCGTTTAGCGTGTCATGGGGATTGGGTACCAAGCGATCAATTGCCATCACCAAAAACAGTCCTGCCAAAAAAGCAAAGGTGGCGTAATTAAAGCCTGCATCGCCATACACCACGCTAAAGCTGGCATTTGATTTTTGAAAAATCTCTGTCAGCGACACAAACACCATTGCCCCACCCGCAAAGGCAAGCCCAAAGGCAAGCATTCTAGGACTTGGCGATTTTTGAAAAAATACCAATGCCCCACCGATGACCGTTGCCAACCCTGCCAAAAAGGTAATGCCAAAGGCAAGCCACACACTATCCATTACTATATCTCACAAACCACGATGACAACAAAAGCCCACTGTATAAATACAATGAGCTTTTGGCTGATTATGCTTATCTATTGGCTAAAATTATTTAGCAACAACAGACACATAACGGCGGTTAAATTGACCTTTGGTCTCAAATTTTACCACACCTTCAGTCAAGGCAAATAGGGTATGATCACGACCCATGCCTACGCCAGTACCTGCATGAAACTCGGTGCCACGTTGACGAACGATGATGTTACCTGCTACCACGTCTTGACCGCCAAATACTTTTACACCAAGCATTTTTGGGTTAGAATCACGACCGTTACGGGTAGAACCTGCGGCTTTTTTATGTGCCATGAGAAAATCTCCTAAAAAGTCTAACTTACGTCAGAATATGGGGTTATACGTTGATAGCGGTAATTTTAAGCTCGGTGTACCATTGACGGTGACCTTGCTCTTTGTGGTAGTGCTTACGACGACGATGCTTAACGATACGCACTTTTTTACCACGACCATGGCTTAGTACTTCAGCCACAACGCTGGCACCTGATACCACAGGCTGACCGATTTTGATGTCAGTACCATTTACAACCATTAGCACGTCTGCGATGTTTAAAGACGCACCCACTTCATTTTTTAGTAGCTCAACTTTTAGGGTTTCGCCAACGGTAACACGGTGTTGTTTACCGCCACTTTTGATTACTGCGTACATTACGTTCTCCAGTTAAACCTGTGTGCCGTGGTTGCCGTTTGACAACGCTTGTAACGAACACGACAAGGACAAAAATAAGCGGGGATTTTACTATAAAAATTTTGTTATGGCAAGCGGTTTTTAACTAACTTTTTTACAAAAATAACATGGATATGCTAAATTTTACATTTAAAATAACAAACTTAACAACAACGATTATCATAAAATGAAAATCCATTTTTTAGCCACGCTGATTACTGCTTTATGTATCTTTGGGTGCACCGCCCTACCCGTCCCAAAAACCGCCCAAGGACGCATCATTGATGCTAACCGCAGCAATATTTCTACATCCACACAGGTAAGCGGTGTCGCCAAATCCATACTGCTGTCATCAGGCTATGATCAAGCCCGCTGTATGCAAGCCTTTGATGACTGCCTAACCAGTGTAAAAAGCGGTATTTTTGGGCAAGAAATTCGCCGTTCTGAGCTTGCTTTATTTGCCGAGCTGTATTATGCCCGTGCTTTATATTTACAAAGCACAGATTATTGTCAAGACTTAAACCGCCCACCGCTTAACCCTTATTATGCCAACGCCCCCAAAGACCCCAAACTCATCAAAGAGCAACAGCTTGCCCACCACGCCTGCCTAACTGCCTATAAAGATGCCCTATTTAAGACCTTAAATTACAGTTATGCCTATTTATTTTATGACGCACTGACGGGAAAAACCAGCGAAAACAGCTTGGTCAAAGAAAGCGACATCAAAGCCCAAGACCTATACCATGTATCCTTAAACGCCTTGATTGGGGAGATTTATAAAGGCGATAATGGAGCATTTGCTCATACTGCGGTCACGCCCACATCAAACCCCACAAACAAACAATTTTTATTAAACCGCTATCAAGACAATGATACATCAGTCAATCTATATGTGGACAGCGATGACTATTTTATTGGGCTATTACAAGACAATAAAGTAGCTTTAAGTGATTTGGTATCCGCCTACGATCCCCGCATGGCAAAGCTTGACACCAACAGCACCCGCTCAGGACTTGGGGTAAGTTATGTGGGGGCACTGTCCGATCGCTACAGTGCCAAAGTCGCAAGCAGCAAAAACACCATCGATTATAACGACCTAAAAAGCCGTATCCACCCCACAGGCTATGTGTTATTGACCGCCATCGGTAAGCCCCAAGGCGATACCTTGGACAAGGTATTAAATAGCCAAAGCCTTGACATACAGCTATTTAACCCTTATACCCATCAAACGGTGACCATGTTTGATAAGGCTTATCCGCTGTCCGCCAACTTTTCGGCAGGTTATGCCCTGTGGCTGTCTGAAAACGAACTGGGCAAAGTGGGCGTGCTTAATATGCTTGGCAAACAGCAAGTACCGATGCCTGAGCTGTTTATGCTTGAGCCTTATAATCCCAACAAAAAAACCATCATCATGCTTCACGGTCTAGCGTCTAGCCCTGCAACGTGGGTAAACTTAACCAACAACCTACTTGCCGACCCCAATTTACAAGAAAATTATCAAGTGTGGCAAGTGTTTTATTCAACCAACTTACCCATTTTAGAAAACCGCTACCAAATCCAATCCTTGATAGAAGCGGCTTATCATTTTAGCGACCCTGACGGCATAAATAAAGCCAGTCGCAATAGCGTACTAATAGGTCATAGTATGGGCGGTATCATCTCTCGCATGATGTTATCTGATGATAATTTGTTAGACAAATTGGACAGTGTTAGCGAAAACGTACATACACCTAGCACACTGGCAGGGGATACGCCAAATGCTTTATTGGTAGAAGATAAATTAGCAGAAAATAGCTTGGTAGAGCTTGGTAGAGCAACGCCTGATGAGACCTTTACTTTAAGTCTTGATAAAATGCTAGAAACTGATGATATGCACGACTCAAATGAGCTTTTGACAAAGGACACCAATCCTGCGGAGTCAGAACCATTACAGCTGTCTGCCAAAGACACCGCCCTTGCCAAAAAACTGCTTAAACAGACCTACCAAGAAGAGCTAAATAACCGCTTTATGCTTCAGTCTCTACCACAAGTAGATACCGCTGTATTTATCTCTGCTCCCTTGCAAGGCACAGATTATGCGGAGCGTTGGTTTACGCTACTGGCAAGACGTATCATTCGCTTACCACTTGACCTTACGCAGACCTTTACCGAAACTGTGGTTGATGTCTTTACCAGTGATAAAGCAAGCGATAAAGAGCGTAAAGAAAGAGATACCATGCTTAAAAACAGCGGACTGGGTTCACTGTTTTTGGATAATGGAGCAAGTCAGCTTTCTGATCGCTCGGCATTTATGGCACTGACCCATGACATCAGCATCAACCCCAAAGTACGCCATTATAGTATCATGGGCGACCAAAAAGGGGTTTTGGGTGGCGACATGACCAAACTTGCCAACGACCCTAAATTGGCAGACCAGCTGTCAGACGGTGTCGTGCCTTATCACAGCTCACACCTAGATACTGCTTATCGAGAGACGGTCATCACGGGCGGTCATAGCATTCATGAAGACCCCAAAACGGTGCAAGAGCTACGAAAAATTCTTTATGAACACTTGCAAAGACATGGAGATTTAAATCGCACACCCTAACGCCCATTAAAAAACCGCTCAGCAACTTGAGTTGATAAGCGGTTTGTCAGCCAAAGTAAAAGTTATTTACTTTTTAATACCGTAAAAATAGCGTCTTTGACTGCGTTAATATCGGCTGTACCGTCAAACTGATGATAGCTTGGGGCATTTTCGCCCGCTTTGGCAACTTCTTGATAATGACCCACCAAAGCCGAAGTTTGGTTATGATACACCGCCAAACGATCACGAATGGTTGCTTCTTTATCGTCATCACGCTGAATCAGTGGCTCGCCTGTCTCGTCGTCCACGTCAGGGGTTTTAGGTGGGTTATACACGATATGATACACCCGACCTGAAGCAGGGTGGCTACGGCGACCCGACAGACGCTTGACAATCTCTTCATCGGGCACGCTGATCTCTACCACATAATCAATATCCACGCCTGCACTGGCTAGGGCTTTAGCTTGGACAATGGTACGGGGAAAACCGTCAAAGATACAGCCATTGGCACAATCAGGCTGAGCAATGCGTTCTTTTACCAAGCCAATGATAAGCTCATCAGACACCAGTTGTCCTTTTTCCATGACGCTTTGAGCTTCTTTGCCAAGCTCGGTGCCTGCTTTAATGGCAGCACGAAGCATATCGCCCGTAGAAACTTGGGGAATGCCAAACTCTTTGGCAATCAGCTGTGCCTGCGTGCCCTTGCCCGCCCCTGGGGGTCCTAATAAAATGATACGCATCATAATCTTTCTCCAAAACGAAACCAAAACAGATCCTGTTTAGTATAACATTTAACACCAATAATGGCTATCTATAGCAAGTATTTCTTATTAGAATATCACCAATGGTAATAACTAAGGCACTTTTTGCGAAATGGTTAAATTCACTGCTTGCTGACTGTCAAGCATCACAGGCGTTGCCGACAGATCGCCCGACTCGCTAATTGCTCCACCGCTTTTACTGATGCGGGCATTAACCATCAACGTCTCGCCACTTTCACGCCCTGCCGACAGTGTCCGCTCAGGCATCATGGCATCAAGGTCACTTAGCGTGGTAGAAAGTTTAGCGTTTTTAAGCTCACGAACGGTCAAGCGTTTAACCGCATAAGGAGCACCGCCTTTACTGCTACTGATAGACACAAATACGGTATCAGTTTCGCCAATATCAGCAAGCAGTTTATCATCTACCGTTACATGAATTTGTACGCCTGTTTTGACAGCATTTAGGGCTTGTTGTTCTTGACTGTTAATGTTGGCAAGCAGTTCATCTAAACTTGCCAACGCCTGACTTCTGTCGCCCGATTTGCCCGCCACTTGGGTACGCAGTTTTGCCACCCACGCCTTAGCACGGGTGTATTCGCCTGCTCGCACATCGCCCATCGCCATCATCATCATCGCCCCTTCATGATCGGGGGTGTTTTTTAGGATTTCGGTCAACACATTACGGGCGGTAGCGTCCAATGCCCCATTATTGGCAAAAAAGCTGGTCTGGGCATACGTCATGGCAACTTCATCATTGGTCGGGTCAAGCCGATAAGCACGAGCCAACGCTTCTAAAGCTTGCGGACTGGCTTCAAGTGCCACAAACAGCTCCGACAGACGCACCCAGCGGTTAGGATCGTGGGCATGATGATGCACGTTGGTTTGCATGGCGGTGATGAGTGCCGTGCTGTCAGTGGTCGCCCATTTTGGCGGGGTGTCGATTTTGCCTGTCAATAAGTCGTCCGCCACCTGCCCCACGGTGTCTTGTGCTGTCCACAGTTTAAGCACACTGGTGCGATCTGCCACCAAAAGATATGCCAAACCTGCCAATATCGGTATCCATACCATGACAATCAAACGGCTTTTTTTGCCGACAGGGGCATAAGCTTCTTGATGAATTTGGGCGTTTAACAGTTGGCGTTTGAGTTCGGTTTCTTGGGCAACAAAGGTTTTTTCGTCTATCACGCCCGCGTCTTTATCAGCGGTCAGCTCTTTGATACGCTCATGAAACACTTGTACATTTAACGCCATCAGCTGATTATCCACCGCTCGCCCTGCCCTTAGCCACGGCAAAATCACCACCACCGCAAGCACCACGGTCAGCACCGCACACAGCGTAAAAAATAACACTAAACTTGGGGTCATGATTTATCCTTATCGCTTGTTTGGTCAGATGTTTGATGTTTGGCAAGCAAGGCATCAACTTTGGCTTGTTCGCTTGGGGTTAGACTTGCGACCTCATCAGCGTCAAGCGTGCGACCTTTTTTGGCTTTATAAAGCCAGCCAATCAGTAATAAAATCAATAAAATTGGCGGAAAAATCCACAAAATCCACGTCGACGGACGCATCGGTGGTTTATAGCTGATAAAATCACCATAACGATCAAACATAAACTGGCGAATTTCAGTATCAGATCGTCCGTCATTGATCATCTGATAGGTTTGCTGCTTTAGGTCTTGGGCAATAGGGGCATCTGAGCCTGCCAAGTTTTGGTTTTGGCATTTGGGGCAACGCAGCTCTTCTATCAGTGCTCGATAACGGGTTTCGTCTTCGGGGTTTTTAAATTCATGCACGTCAATGCTTGCCATGCTTGCCATATTAAATGATAAGCCAATCGCCAGCACCATAGGGGCAATTATCGGGTATTTCATAGCTTGCACACCTTAGCTCTAGACGCTTCGTCACTGCCTGCTCGGGCAAGCTCCTGCATACAAGGCTCTATTTGTCCTTGCCAGTTTTCTTGGGTAATCTCGCCTGTGATGTGCTGATAAACCACGCCTTTTGCGTCCACCACAAAGGTTTCAGGTGCTCCCGTCAAGCCCAAATCAATGCCATACATACCGTCCAAATCCTGCACCGAATATACAAAGGGGTCTTTATAAGTATCCAAATACGCCAAAGCATTGGGCAGCTCATCTTTATAATTAACGCCCACCATTGGCACGCCTTGCTTTGCAAGCTCTAGCAACATGGGGTGTTCTATTTTACACGTTGGGCACCACGACCCCCAAGCGTTTAATAAAAACGGCTGTTTAGGAAGATCGGCATTGGTCATCACACGGTCAGGGCTTGATAATAGTGGCAGGCTAAAAGCAGGCAAAGGCTTACCAATCGACGTACTCACGATAACGTCCGTCGGCTTACCCAACTTCATAAAAAACATCACAATCAGCAGGGCAAACACCACAAGGGGCATAAAAAACATCAGCATACGTTTTTGTTTGGCATTCATCTTAGACTCCTTGTTTGGTATCGGCAAACTTTTTTAAGCGGTAACGTCTATCAAGCATGGCAAGCACCCCACCTAGCGTCATGACAATCGCCCCAAGCCATAGCCAGCGTACCATTGGCTTAACATAAACACGCACCGCCCAACTTTCGCCACCATTGCCAGTATTGATAGGCTCGCCCAGTGCCACATAAATTTCATTAAATAAGCTAGGATAAAGCCCCACTTCAGTCATCGGCATCATGCTGACCACATAGTCACGCTTTTGTGGGTACAATGTCGTGATAAGTTTGCCATCTTGTTTCACGCTAATGGTTGCCTGTGTGGCATCATAGTTACTGCCTTTGATATGGCTAAACTCTTGTAAATGAAAATCGTAGCCTTGCACTTGGGTGGTATCGCCAACGGTCATCGCCACGTCTTTTTCTACGCTATAGGCACTGACCGTCCCCGCCCCAAGACACACCATCAGCACGCCCAAATGAGCCACTTGCATACCATAATAAGTCAGACTAAGTTTTTTAAGTCCATCGCCTAGACCTTTGGCGTGACGGATTTTGTCTTTGACATCAAGCACCATAAAGACAAATACCCACAGTGACAACGCTGAAGTGACATAAATCCCCACATCAAAACCGCCTGTGGCACTTAGGGTGCTTATCACATACCACAACACCGCCCCAAGCACCGCACTACTTACAGCACAAGTCATGACTGTGGTCAACAAAGGACGGCTGTCAAACTTATAACGCACATTCGCCCCTATACCCATAAAGGCAAGTAGCAGCCACGTTAAGGGCACAAATAAAGCATTAAAATAAGGAGCACCCACCGACACTTGACCCAGTTTAAAGGTATCAGCAATGATCGGATATAATGTACCCAGTAGCACCACCAAGGTCGCCACTAGCAAAATAATGTTATTGACGACCAGCACGGTTTCTTTGGATTTTAGGCGGTAAGAGCTTTCTGCGGTCAATTTCCAGCCACGCAGGGCAAACATTAACAGCCCACCGCCAATGACCATACCCAAAATCGCTAAAATCGCTGTACCACGTGTCGGGTCAGCAGCAAAAGAATGCACCGAAGTAATGACTCCCGACCGCACCAAAAACGTACCAAGCAAACTTAAAGCAAAGGCAAAAATCGCCAGCATGATTGTCCACGCCTTAAACACGCCCCGCTTTTCGGTAACGGCAAGCGAATGGATCAAGGCGGTTGCCACCAGCCACGGCATAAGAGATGCGTTTTCTACAGGATCCCAAAACCACCAACCGCCCCAGCCCAGCTCATAATACGCCCACCATGAACCAATGGCGATGCCCATGGTCAAAAAGCCCCACGCCGCCACCGTCCACGGTCTGCTCCAGCGTGTCCATACTGCGTCCAGTCGCCCCGCCCAAAGCCCTGCCATACAAAAGGCAAACGGCACTGCCAAACCCACATAACCCATGTATAAGGTTGGCGGGTGAAAAATCAGTCCAGGGTCTTGAAGTAAGGGGTTTAAGTCCGCCCCATCAACGGGCAGATTTGGCAAGGTTCTATCAAAGGGGCTTGATGTAAAAATCAGCATGGCAAGCATCATGGTTTGCACCATGCCAAGGATTGCCAGCACTCTGGCTCGCATATCCAGTGGTAAGGCACGGCTAAACACCGCCACCAGCATACACCACGTTGCCAAAATGGTTATCCAAAGCAGTAGCGATCCTTCATGACCACCCCACGTTGCCGACAGCTTATAAAACCAGGGCAACAAACTGTTAGAATGACTGGCAACATATGACAAACTAAAATCATTGTATAAAAAGCCCGCCATCAAACCGATAAACGATACCGTCATCGCCAGACATTGGGCAACTGCTAGACTTGGGGCAAGACGCTGATAAGGTACTTGCTGTTTGATGATGCCCAATGTAGGGAGCACCGCTTGTAAAATGGCAAGTACAAACGCCAACAGTAAGGCAAAGTACCCCAATTCTGTGATTAGCATAGTTATAATACCGATTATATTAGGGTGTGTTGAACATTCACTACACAAACCCTAAATTTTAATAAACTTGCGAAGTTGATTTGTTTTTGTGTCAAAAATGGCTAAATCTTAATTTTCTGCGTCAATAAACTTGTCAAACTCTAAGTATTGCCTGCGTTTATTTCCTTGAAAATTTGCGATTTATCTCATTTTTGCCAACAAAAGCGAATATTCAACACACCCTAGGTTAAAAAACCCATTTATTGTTGATAAATTTTAAAAAAACACCGCCACCAAATGCACATAGCCTGCAATCACACCCGTAATCCCACCAAGCACCACCAGCGTCATCTCGTCTTCTTTAAAGGCAGGACGTAGCAGGTTTTGAAATTCATGGGGCGTTAGGGCACGAATACGACTTTCAAACAAACCAAAAATCTTGGAAGCCCGTGACGTGTTTAGCTTGGGATCACGAATGGGCACCATCGTTGCATCAATGGATTTATCAATGATGATGTCTTTAAATTCGCTCAGTTCTTTATTGTCCATACCAAATCTTAGTGTTGTGGACACCACAGGCGACTCAAGCACTTCATACAAATGCGACTTAATCAGCTCACGGGTTTTATCTGACCGTACCCCATACATCATCTCATGCATGACGTTTTCTAGTGTGACCAAATCATTTACCACAATTTTGGCAAACACGGTAGAAACTTCATCTTGACGTTTCATAAAACCGCCCTGCCACGCATAACGATGAATGTGGGGAAACATCGGCTGAATCTTTAGCCCATCACGACGAAACAGACGCACAAACCAAATATGACGGGGCTCTACAGGATTAAACACCATCCATATGGCAATCCAATTGGTCAACGCCCCCCAAATGGCAGCAAAAAACGGCACTGTCCAATGCTGTGGCACAAAATAAAAAATCGCCATCTGAATAATACCAAAACCAAAACCGATTAAGGCACTGATTTTCCAAATAAAATTGATTTCTTTTTTGCCCACTTTTAGGAACATATCGACCATCAGACGACGATCGGATTCCATCTTACGGACAATCATTTGACGCATATCAACCAATGTTTCGACATGATAAGTCAAATCCAGCACCAAAGCTTTCATGATGCTTGGCAATTCTTGGTGAGCATGAGCATAAATTCGCCGTTTAATGGCAAACGGTAAATGACTCCATAGCCCATAATAGCGTTCTAGCATGATCTCATCTATCAAGCTGTCAAGATGATTGTCCACTGACTGAGTGATAAATTCCGCCATCTCTTCAGGCTCCATCGCCCGAAAAAATTCGTCCAGCGAACCAAGTTTCGATAGTGCCTGATCAACAATCACGCCTGAGATTTTACCCGCCTTGGCAGGAACGATGCCTTGCCAGCCCACGCCCTTTAATCCAAAAGGAAAGTTTTTGATACGCACACCCCAAAATTTAATGGGATAAAACAGCATCTCCAAAGCCATCCACACATGAACCCACGTCACAAAAGCGGTCACAGGCGGAATGGTCAGCATGGCGATAAATTCAGGGTGCTGACGCAATAATTGCCACACAGTATCAAACACGGTCATATCCCTAGGGCGTTAATAAAATTTACCAAGTCACTACCAAACAATCGAAAAACCCAGCAATTTTACCACAAATTCGGATAAATTGAGTGATGTCACTGTTTTTTATGGTCGTTTAAGCTTAAAAACAAGATATCCGCCATTTATCCCCATTATCATCACGCCTGCCATTAACGCCCATTTTTATAGATTTTAAAATGACCGCTTATGGTAAGTTTTACTCAATTTAAGAAATCAATCATTCACTTTTAAAAAAACTATGGTAAAATTTTATCACTATTATTTTAATTTTATGTAGCCTATAAAAACGCCATGAATCAGCCCCTATCTAGTGATGACCAAGCCACCACCATTTTCCACCAACGTGTTGTGGTGGCGATTTTGTTTATCTTGGCGGGTATGATAGGGCTGGCGGCACGTTATGGCTTTTTACAAGTCAGTGAATATGAAAAATACCGCCTAAATGCCGAAAACAACCGCATTAAGCTCATCTCCGATCCGCCGTCTCGCGGTTATATCTATGACCGCAATGGTATCTTGCTGGCGGACAATATGCCCGTCTTTACCGCGGTCATCAGCCCTGACGAAATAGAAAATACCGAACATACGTTATCCCTACTTGCCCCGATTTTTGATTTGTCCGATGAAGACGTGACGGATATTTTGGCACGCATTGATAAATCCAAAAATGACCCTGTTACCATTAAAATCGACTTAACCGAAGAACAAATCGCTCAGTTTAGCGAAAGAAAGCCGTTTTTTCGTGGGGTCAGCATTCAAACCAAGCTAACTCGTGTTTATCCCCATGACGAGCTGTTTGCCCACGTCATTGGCTATGTGGGACGCATCAACGACAAAGAATCCAAACGCATCAAAGCCGATCCTGCCACCAAAGATCTGTATGCAGGCACGGACTTGATTGGTAAACTTGGCATTGAACAGCAATACGAAGAAGTATTACTGGGCAAACCAGGCTATCAG